>Ga0255146_1000001_pt1 | contig 271880 bp, 347 predicted proteins | sample Atl_Cont_RepC_8h_FD_188424 | JGI IMG/M metagenome (GOLD analysis project Ga0255146, IMG submission 188424) | Freshwater microbial communities from Altamaha River, Georgia, United States - Atl_Cont_RepC_8h | ecosystem: Environmental > Aquatic > Freshwater > River | place: USA: Georgia...
AGCAGTTGTGACTACTGCGACAGCACCAGCCGTAGCAACAAGAGAAGGGTCAGGTAAATTAATATCGACACCATAAACAGAAAATGTTGGTTGTGGTTTATCTGCTGGAACTTCTGCAACTGGAGTAACAACAGGAGTTTGAGTAGGGGGGGTTTGAGCAACCTGAGGCAGTTGAGGTGGGGGGGTAGTATCAGGCAACCCCCTTGTTTTTTCTTGTTGTTCTGTTGCTTGTTTTTCACGCTCTGCTTTTACAGCAGCATCAAACTCTGCTTGAGTTGGAACATTAATAACTGGATATTTAATCGTAGTATTTGGGGCATCAATAACAGGAACTTCAAGACCACGAACAACAGGTGCTTCTACAGAACGAACATTTGGTCTATCTATAGTTGAGATTATAGATGGACCAGATATTCTGTTGATACTTGCACTCGGTATGTTAATCGGATTATTTCCGATTATTTGCCTTAAGTTTGGATTATCAATAGGTTGTATTGGTTCCATTGACCACATCCTCAACTCTTGGGTACTTCACAACAATATCTTCACAAACTTTGTAGTAAGGACTATCAGGATGGAACATAATTCCTGCTTTGTATGCTTCACCACATTTTAATAATCTTACAAGTTCAAAATCTAATCTTGCTTTATCAGCTTCGGCTTGTTGTCTTGAGATTTCAACTCTTGCTCTTGATTTGCAGAGTTCTTGTAAAGAACCATCTAAGGGAATATTAAATCCCATAGATAATCCAGCATTTCCAGAATAAGATGAAAACTGTTCTGGATCTTGACTAGCATTACCATTACCAATAATAAATGGTGCCAGGGAAAATGTTGGTCCTTGACAAGAAACACCAGCACCAAATGTATTCATAGCATAAGGGCCCTGAAGCACTTGAACTGCCTGGTTTGTTACATTACCAGTAGCAGATGCTGAAGGTCCTGCGATGTTTGTATTTGATGGAGCTTGCTGAGCAAATGCAGTCCCTGTTGAAATTATTGCGTAAAGACAGAGATTGATGTAGTAGTTGATTGAGTTTCTGTGGTGCGATCTATCCATGTTTCTTTTGCCACTCCAGGTCCGAGATAGGTTTCACTGAACTGGAATGGAGCACCAGGAGTTGTAATACTATAATTTGTATCCTTAGTAGGATTTCCAGGAATGTTGATGTTCGTACCAGTTACAGTATAAGATTCACCAGTTGTATATTCAACTTGGCGGATTGCTTCTACAATTCTTGTTGTAGATTCTGTTGTTGCATTGATTGTGCCTCTAGTAAAATTAGGCACAACGCTCTCAGCATAAACGGGAGTACAAATGACTCCCGTTGCTAAAAGCAAAACGGGAGTTAAATGTCTCATTTGAATACACTCAGTTCAATGGACCTTTGAGCAGTAGCACTTGTTCCAGCACCACCAGCAGTAACAGTAGGAACACCAGTTGGTGAAAGAGTACCTGCAAGAGTTCCTTTCTCACCACCAACTTGAGTTACACTATCTCCGTAGAGATTTGGTGTTCCAATAACACCGTTAGTAACTGTTTGAGTATTAACTGGAGTATCAGCAGCATTGAAACTTTCAGAGAAAGTAAATGCTTGACCTGGAGTATTAATGTCATAGGTTCCAGCACCACCAACACCTCCAAAGGATGTTGCTTGGATATTGGTTCCTGACGCCGAATAGGAAGCACCAATTCGAGTTGATTGAACTGCGGCACCATCAACTTTCAATTGAACGGAATCAGTGATTTTTGATGTAATTTCAGCAGCATTAACTGGGATTGCGAAGAATAACGAAAAGGCTAATAGAAGTCTTTTCATTTTCTTATTGTTGTGATAAACACTATGAGTATTTAGGAGAGTGTCCCCATTTGGGGAGGGGGGTTGACACAGGCGGCAAACCGTAGTATGATAAATAGGTAAACAAATGTTACGGAACGCAACGTTCCCTTAACATTGTTAGACACCCGATAACCGAGACCTATGGGTGTATAAATTACGTCTCTCATATCCCCGCTAAGGGTGCGGGGAGCATAGTATCTCCACCATTTCCCTGATGGTCTTACTAACTGCTTAAAACAATGACTGCTACAATTTCACGTCAACGACAATCGAATACTTGGGAACAATTCTGCAACTGGGTCACATCAACCGATAATCGTCTTTATGTCGGTTGGTTCGGAGTCCTCATGATTCCTTGCCTGCTTGCTGCTACGACTTGTTTCATCATCGCATTCATCGGTGCTCCCCCAGTGGACATTGATGGTATCCGTGAACCCGTTGCTGGTTCACTCATGTACGGAAACAACATCATCTCTGGTGCTGTTATTCCTTCGTCCAACGCGATTGGACTGCACTTTTATCCCATCTGGGAAGCTGCTTCGCTTGATGAGTGGCTTTACAACGGTGGTCCTTTCCAACTTGTAGTGTTCCACTTCCTTATCGGTATCTACGCTTACATGGGTCGTGAATGGGAACTTTCATACCGTCTTGGTATGCGTCCTTGGATCTGTGTTGCTTACTCTGCACCTGTGGCTGCTGCTTCTGCTGTGTTCCTGGTGTATCCTTTCGGTCAAGGTTCTTTCTCTGATGCGATGCCTCTGGGTATCTCTGGTACGTTCAACTATATGCTTGTGTTCCAGGCAGAGCACAACATCCTGATGCACCCCTTCCACATGCTTGGTGTGGCTGGTGTCTTTGGAGGTTCTCTGTTCAGTGCTATGCACGGTTCTCTGGTTACTTCCTCACTGGTTCGTGAAACCACTGAGAACGAGTCACAGAACTATGGTTACAAGTTTGGTCAAGAAGAAGAGACCTATAACATCGTTGCTGCTCACGGTTATTTCGGACGCCTTATTTTCCAATATGCTTCCTTTAATAACTCACGTTCGCTGCACTTCTTCCTTGCTGCATGGCCTGTAGTTGGTATCTGGTTCACTGCTCTTGGTGTTAGCACCATGGCATTCAACCTCAACGGTTTCAACTTTAACCAGTCCATCATTGATTCACAGGGTCGTGTCCTCAACACTTGGGCAGATGTTCTGAACCGTGCTGGACTCGGGCTCGAGGTGATGCACGAAAGGAATGCACACAATTTCCCTCTGGATCTTGCTGCTGCTAGCAACACTCCTGTTGCCCTTACTGCACCCGCAATCGGTTGAGTTTTATAAAAACTGAATAAGAATGAAGAGACCTTTACAGGTCTCTTTTTTTATGGTATTATTCATAAATAGTTCCATACCAAACTTCCATACCATAATGAAAACTTGTAGTAGATGTGGAGAAACAAAAGAACTTGATAGTTTCTCTAAAAGAAGTAGTAGACCTTCTGGGGTTCAATCAAAGTGTAAGGATTGTGAACGGGAAGTTCGTAGGCAATATTATAAGACTCACGAATATGCTAGACGCAGATTTAAACTTACAGAAGACCAATATAATGACCTAATGAAGAATGAGAACTGCCAAATATGTGATGTGGAACTAACCAAGAAGTGTATAGACCACTGCCACTCTACAAATAAGGTTCGTGGTGTTCTCTGTAACAACTGCAACACTGCATTAGGTCTTGTAGGAGACAACATCAGCACTCTTCAAAAGATGATAGAATACCTAAATAACTAAAAAGTATTCATAAAAATGGACGCACAAGAACTTCGCAATCTTCAAGAAGCATATATGGAAGTTGTTGAAAATCAGCAACTGGATGAAATCTCTGATAGAAAAGTCAAAGGAATGTTAAGAAAGAGAGATGCACAAGATGTAGATAGTGGTGGTATAAGTGGTGCTTGGATGGCAAGACGCCGCGCTCATCAGGCAGCAGCAAGAAGAAATGTAAGAACAGGTTCAAATGTTCGTGTCGATTCTGATTTAGCAAAAGAAGAAGTAGATGTTTACGATCTAATTCTTTCACACTTACTTGATGAAGGATATGCTGATACTCAACAAGCAGCAGAAGCAATTATGGTGAATATGAGTGAAGAGTGGAGAGACAATATTATAGAAAGAGAGGATAGTCCTTATGAGAAAGCATCTGATGCTGCATTAGATAAAAGATATGGATATGGTAGAGCATCTGGTGATAAGCGTTCTTTCGGTAGAGCAGCAAATCGTTCATCTGCTGCCGCTGCCCTTCGTGCTATTAGAAGAGGTGAAAGAAGTGGTAGTGGAACTTCAAGAGAAGCAGGTGCTGATGCAGTTCATCAGGGTTGGGCAAGAACTGCTAAAACAAGTACAGACCAAACACCAGAAAAGAAACAAAGAAGAGCAAAACTTGCTAATACATCATATTCAAATCTTCCCGATGATGAAAAGGAAAAGGATAGAGTATCTTTTGATGCTGTAAGAGCAACTTATAATAGAAACAAAAGATAATAAAAAAGGAGGGATAAAACCCTCCTTTAACTTTATTTGGAACTTACAAAATCATTAATGATTTCTGCTTGTTCTAGAACTTGATTAAGTGTTGGAAACTCTGGATAATCCATTGCTACTTTTTTGTTCTCATCTTCATTCCAACGAACAGCAGTATCATATTCCATGCTAAACTGGTCATTAAGCATATTATATGCTTGCTTAAAGATTTCAAATCGAAGTTCATAAGGTGTCATAGATATTCTCCTAATGTGTGTGATGTGTGTTTCCACTAAGAAACTATATCATAAATTATCAAAAAGTCAAGTAATAATAAAAACCTATCCTCAGTTTTCTGAAGCAACTCCTGTTGCTCTCACTGCACCTTCAATTGGTTGATAACAACTGAATAACTGATATAATTAGAGGGTGTAACAACCCTCTTTTTTTATGTCTCATAATAATCAACATCATCCTATGGAACCCTGGATCATCTGGGCAGGTGTAGGTATGATGGTATTTACAGTTCTTGTATTTGTCTTATTCACTCTCGGTCAGATGTATTGGGGATAAGCACAAACACTCATTGACTACTTTGTTAAGGAATGTTAAGATAAATATGAGAAATAACTAAGGAGGTTATGACTTCTTCTACACTTTCACAACCTATTCAACAACGAGGATGGTTTGATGTACTCGATGACTGGCTTAAAAGAGACCGTTTCGTTTTTGTTGGCTGGTCTGGACTTCTTCTTTTTCCCACTGCTTATCTTGCTCTTGGTGGTTGGATTACTGGGACAACTTTCGTCACGAGTTGGTATACTCACGGGCTTGCGAGTTCCTATCTTGAGGGTGCAAACTTTCTTACTGCAGCAGTTAGTACTCCAGCAGATTCTATGGGTCATTCTCTTCTTCTGCTCTGGGGTCCTGAGGCTCAAGGGGATATCGTCAGGTGGTTCCAACTTGGGGGACTATGGACTTTTGTGGCGCTCCACGGGGCCTTTAGTCTGATCGGATTTATGCTTCGCCAGTTTGAGATCTCACGACTGGTAGGCATCCGTCCTTACAACGCAATTGCATTCTCTGGTCCCATCGCAGTGTTTGTGAGCGTCTTCCTGATGTACCCTCTGGGTCAATCCAGTTGGTTCTTTGCACCTTCCTTTGGTGTTGCTGCTATCTTCAGGTTCCTTCTGTTCCTTCAGGGTTTTCACAACTGGACTCTTAACCCATTTCATATGATGGGTGTTGCTGGTATACTGGGTGGAGCACTGCTCTGTGCTATTCACGGAGCAACTGTAGAAAACACACTATTTGAAGATAGTGATCAAGCAAATACATTCAAGGCATTCGAACCAACACAAGAGGAAGAAACCTATTCAATGGTTACTGCTAACCGTTTCTGGTCGCAAATCTTTGGAATTGCTTTTAGTAACAAGCGTTGGTTACATTTCTTTATGCTCTTTGTTCCCGTCATGGGTCTCTGGACATCTTCTATCGGGATTATCGGTCTTGCTCTCAATCTTCGTGCTTACGACTTTGTTAGTCAGGAGATTGAAGCAGCCGTCAATCCGGAATACGAAACTTTCTACACGAAGAATATACTTCTTAACGAAGGGCTTCGTGCTTGGATGGCTCCCGTAGACCAACCACATGAAAATTTTGTTTTTCCAGAGGAAGTTTTGCCTCGGGGCAACGCACTTTGATTTTAAAGACCTCATTGTTGGGGTCTTTTTTATTTACATAAGACCCAAAGTATGATAAAATATAAATAATAATAGATATTCAAAGTTAGGATAATGCCCTTAAATAATAAATCAAAACCTTGTGGTGCTTTGATTGGTAAAAAATTTGGAAAACTTACTGTCCTGAAAGAAGAAGTAGTCTTTAAGAGTGGGAAGAATAGAGTTTATTCAACTTGTAAATGTGAATGTGGTGGAGAAAAAACTTGCGAGAGATATGGTCTTATGAATGGTTCAACTACTAGTTGTGGGTGTGTTAGGAGAGAAACTACTATTGCTTTTAATAAAACTAAAAAGAAACCAGAAGGTGAATTAAAAAAAGACGATAGAAGATATAGTATGTTTCATAATGCTCAACATAGGGCAAAAAGAAAGGGTATTCCATTTAGTATAACTATAGATGATATTATTATTCCAGAAACTTGTCCTTTACTTGGAATACCTCTTGTATCTACTAATGATAAAAGAGATCCAAGAAATCCTAGTTTAGATCAAAAGGTTCCTGGTAAAGGATATACCCCCGATAATATTTGGGTTATATCTTCAAGAGCGAATGCCCTAAAATGGGACGCATCCCTACAAGAATTAGAACTCCTAGTAGAAAACCTCAAATGCTTCTCATCTTAGTTCTCTTCCAACTTTTTGGAATCCTAATGTTTATATTATCTGTTATGCAGGACTTATGATAACTTCTACAACACCATACAAACTCGCAGAAATTATTCGTGATACATGGCCTGGACTTTACAGACCACCAGTAAAGACTTATAATAAATCTTCTATAAATATTCCACAAAATTGCAGAAAAAAATGAAGTTCACAGTTTATTCAAAAGATGGTTGCCCATATTGCACAAAAGTTCAACAGGTGCTAGAGTTGGCACAACTGCAACATGTAGTCTACAAATTGAATAGTGATTTTAGTAGAGAAGAATTTTATTCAGAATTCGGAGAGGGATCTACCTTTCCTCAAGTGATTGTAAATGACCAACACATTGGTGGATGCACCGATACTGTTCAATATCTAAAGGAGCAAAATCTAGTTTAATGGAAAACACCATTCACGAAGTTTGTAACGATGTAGAAAAAGCAATTGATTATGCTTTCAATGGTCAATTTGTTTTGAGTTTTTATGATTATCTAAAAGTTCGTGGAACTAAAAAAGTAGAGGTTGAACAATTTATTGAAAGTAATACAGCACACGAGCTGAGTAATCTTGTAATGGATTTGGATGATTATCTTGAGGGTGGATCAGATGAGATTCATAAACAACTTCGTGAAGGATATGGACATATTCCAAAACCACAAGCAAGAAAAATAAGAAATTACCTTTACGGTATTCTTGAAGATGCCTGGAGATATAATCATGACAAAAGACCAGGAAGGAGAAAGAAGCAAACTAAATAAGTCAGAACCTCAAATTAATAGGGGTGTTGAATTATTACTACGCAATAGGAGGAGAAAATCATCAACGCCAAAGACTTTTCAAGTGAAGTTTGGTAAAATGATTTCTCTCTTCCGTAGAGAGTTTCATTTCTTTATAGAATTTCATTTTGATATTAGGAAAAAATAAACTCTCTGGAGAAGAAAAATGGAAACAGCATATGTAATAACATTCGTTACAATGTTCACATTGCTCTTTTTTATGGTAGGAGGTATAATAGGTTGGTTAACTTATAGGCATTTGTTGGAGTCAAAACCTCCATATTTACATCCAGAGTTCTTTGATGAAAATGGGCAGGTGATTCCTGACGAAATAGTATCTGTACGATTTGAAAACGATTACGATTATGACTACGACGAAGACGAAGAAAGCGACGACTGAAAAACCGATTGAAACTCTTCCCACAAATCCTTTTATATTTGAGATTTTAGAGCTTACATCAAAGCAAAGAAGTAATGCAAAGAAAGTGGAAGTTCTTAAAACTTATGAACATGATTCCCTAAAAGCAATTTTTATTTGGAATTTTGATGATACTGTGATTTCACTGCTTCCTGAAGGTGATGTTCCATATGCAAGCACTGGAGAACAAACCTCTTACAGTGGAACTCTAAGTGGAAAAATTAATGATGCAGTTTCTAAAATGGATGAGTTAGACTCCAATTCTCTTGGATCTATGGACCAAGGGAAGTCTTCTATCCGAAGAGAGTATCATATGTTCTATAACTTTGTAAAAGGTGGCAATGATACACTAAGTTCTCTTCGTAGAGAAACCATGTTCATTAATATTTTGGAGGGACTTCATCCTAAAGAAGCGGAAGTTTTAGTTCTAACAAAAGATAAAAGACTTGAAACTAAATATAAAATAACTAAAGAAATTGTTTCCGAAGCCTACTCCGATATTCAATGGGGGGGTCGTTCATGAGTACAGCGGTAGGAGAAAAAAGTAAAATGGCAGAAAATAAGACTAAGATTAATAAAGTTCTGCCATATGAATATGGATGCGAAATTATTTTAGAAAAAACTACTGTAGAAAAAGCAAAAGATTCTTCTCTACCCAATGATGCATATTTAATTTGGTATCTTGTTGATGGTGAAGAATATATTGATTTGACTCGTTGCCCTAAACGAGTAAATCTTTTTGATATGTACTATGACAAGTATGGTCCAGGTGCTGTTAAAAAGATTGATTTTGGATATGGTAGAACCAATCCAAAACTTTGGGGATACAAACAACCTGAGAAAAAGAAGAAAAAATGAGCGCAGGATTTGGTGGTCAAGGAAAAGAAAATAGAATTGGTAAAGATGCCAAAATTACTATTGACTTAGATAATATAGACATAGTTTTAAAACAATATAAGAAAATTAAAAAATATAAGAAATCATCTCTGTATGCTATCAAAACAATGGATGGCACAGAAGATATTGTGAGTTCATTAATTAAAGAAGCAGAGGAGAATCCGTTGTAATGGGGAAGCATTACCTACTTAATTTGTATGGATGCTCGTTTGTCCTTTTGGACGACGAGCGTTGTCTTATAGACTTATTGGAAAACGCGGCAGCAGCGAGCGGCGCTACTGTGGTTCAAACAATTTCAAAAAAGTTTGAACCACAAGGAGTTACTGTAATATGCTTGTTGTCCGAAAGTCACATCAGCATTCATACATGGCCAGAAGAAGGTAAGGCAGCAGTTGATGTTTATACTTGTGGTGATTGTAATCCAAAGATTGGATGTGATATTATTATCCAACAACTTTATGCTACCAATCATACATTAAGTTATATTGAGAGATAGAAAACTGTATCAGGAAATACACACAAAACTTCCTATATAAGTTGAATAGAGGTATAATAATCCTCTACCGTTCATCCTATGACTAAAGCACTCTTGCTTTTAGCATGGGTTCCTTTCCTCTTCGTTTCAGCGCCACAAGCATCTAGCATCCAACAGGTTGCAGTTTCTTGCGACACCGCGATGGAACTAATGGACATCGTTAAAAACGACGATGTAGTAATTCAAAAGATAGAGGACCGATTGTTATTAGAACTCCGAAAGGATTTCATAGTAAAGTGCTAAAACCTAATAGGACGGAAGTAAGCCGACGCGGAACGCAATTCGTTCATTCGCTATTCGCAAATAGCGAACGGAAACGCCGACTGAAGGAACGCTCTTTAACCTAAAAACTAAGGAGAAAACCTAATGTCAAAAGTAGTTTATCGCGGTGTTGAATACGACAAGCAAAAGCGTCTTGAGTATCAACAGCAAATGATGCAACAACCCCAACAGTATAACGAAAACTATCGTGGTGTTAAGTTTGTAAAGGAGGGGCATAAGTGATGAAAAAACTAAACTTTCTTCAACTCATTAAAGAACAAAAACAAAAAGAAGAGAGGCGTCAAAAAGCATCTCTTGCTACTCTGGTAGCAGCAAAATGACTTAAGAGGTGGACTTGACTCCACCTCTTTTTTTGTCTATAATACCTTTGTCGAGGTTTATAAAAAATGGATAGAGAAAAACTTAAACTTATTGTCAGAAACCTTGAGTCTCTGGTAGATTGTTTAAAAGCAGAGATTGAACCTGAGACTGAGGTTAAAGATCCTGTCTATGAAGAAATTAAAAATTTTTTAAGTGACTACGACGAAGTATTTTATGACGAGGAAGATGAATACGATGTACGATGATTTTGAGTTTATGAAACCAGAAGTAAAACTCATTAGTGTTACTCCCGATGCAGAAAAGCATATGGCATATTGTGCTCGGGTAAGTAATCCTGCTAATCAGGATAATGATAAGTTTTCTGGTCTTCTCAAGTATTGCATCCAACATCAACACTGGAGTATCTTTGAACAAGCTTCAATGACTGTTGAAATCAATACTACTCGTGGACTAGCAGCTCAGATTCTTCGCCATCGTTCATTTACATATCAAGAATTTTCGCAACGATATGCTGATACAAATCTTCTGAATAGCACTATTCCTCTGCCTGAACTGCGCCGCCAAGATACAAAGAACCGTCAGAACTCTATTGATGATATTCCCGACTATCTGAAACTGACACTGACAGAAGATATCCGCGTTCATTTTGAGCAGTCTCTACGCCTTTATAACCGCCTTTTAGAGAAGGGTGTGGCAAAGGAGTGTGCAAGGTTTGTACTGCCCTTAGCGACGCCTACAAGACTCTATATGACCGGTTCTGTAAGGTCATGGATTCATTATATTGATCTTCGTTCTGCTCATGGTACACAGAAGGAACACATGGAAATTGCAGAACTTGTTCGTTGCATCTTTACTTGCCAGTTTCCTGCAGTGTCTGAAGCACTTGGTTGGTCTCGTGAAGGGTGTTCTGAGTGTGTTGATGCACCTTCCATCACTATTGAATAAATATCCTTACATACAATGGAGGTGTAACATTGGCAACATATCCAGTGATTAATAAACAAACTGGTGAACAAAAAGAAGTTGTTCTCAGTGTTCATGATTGGGATCAATGGAAAAAAGATAATCCCGAGTGGGATAGAGATTGGTCTGACCCAAGTACTTGCCCATCATCTGGTGATATTGGGGAAGTGTATGATAGACTTAAAAAATCTCATCCCGGATGGAATGATGTTCTTAAAAAAGCATCACAAGTTCCAGGCTCTAAAGTAAAACCCGTTTAAATCTTAAAATCTTATGGCAAGAAGAAGAAGAGAGGATCAACCAATTGGTGTTGGGATGACTGCAAAACAAATGAAACGCAAGAAACCAATTGGTCTTGATTTGATGAGAGATATTGAACCTCTTACTGATAATCAAAAACTTTTATATGGAGCATATGAGAAGGGACAAAATATTGTTGCTTATGGATGTGCAGGAACTGGTAAAACTTTTATCACTCTTTACAATGCACTTCAAGATGTTCTCGATGAAAGAAGTCCTTACGAAAAAATTTATATTGTAAGGTCTCTTGTTGCTACTCGTGAGATTGGTTTTCTTCCCGGAGACCATGAAGACAAGTCAAGTCTTTATCAGATTCCATATAAGAATATGGTAAAGTATATGTTCCAAATGCCAGACGACGCATCATTTGAGATGCTTTATGGCAATCTTAAAACTCAGGGAACGATCAGTTTTTGGAGCACCTCTTTTATTCGCGGAACCACTTTAGATAATGCCATTGTGATTGTTGATGAATTCCAAAACTTGAATTTTCATGAACTTGATAGTATAATTACTCGTGTAGGTGAAAACAGTAAGATTATGTTCTGTGGCGATGCTACTCAATCTGATCTTATTAAGACGAATGAGAAGAATGGAATCATTGACTTCATGAAAGTTCTTCGTGTGATGCCTTCAATTGATATTATTGAATTTGGAGTTGATGATATTGTTCGCTCTGGATTTGTGAAGGAATATATTCTTGCTAAAATGGAAGTTGGTGTATGAGTTTTGTTCATTGTAATTACCTAGGTGATTTGGAATTAGAAAAGAAAGAAACAAATGGCATCCGTCTGTACAATCTTCCTGATGGTCAGTGGGTGCCTTCAATTACTTCAGTTACTTCATTCTATAATCGTCAAATCTTTATTGATTGGCGAAAGCGTGTAGGACTTGAAGAGGCAAATCGTATTACTAAAAAGGCAACAGCAAGAGGAACTGACTTTCACCAAGTCTGTCAGGATTACCTTGAAAATAAATCACTTGTCTGGGATGATTATCAACTCCTGACAAAGCATATGTTTCATCATGCGAAACCTTATCTTGATAAGATAAATAATATTCATGCAATTGAGAGAACTCTTTATTCAGAATACCTTGGACTTGCTGGACGAGTTGACTGTATTGCTGAATATGAAGGAGAGTTAGCAGTTATTGACTTTAAGACTTCAGAAAAAATTAAACCAGAAGAATGGATTGAAAACTATTTTGTTCAAGAAACATTCTACGCTGCAGCATACTACGAACTTACTGGTAAGGTTGTCAAAAAACTTATTACTTTAATGGTTACTCCTGGCGGTGAAGTCAAAGTATTTGACAAAAGAAACAAAGGGGATTATATTAAACTATTAGTTCGTTATATTAAAGAATTTGTACATCACAATACTGGGTCAGATGGAGAATGAATTAGAAAAAGCATTAGAAAACAAGTTCTTTTGTCCATCACGATTTGCACAAGAAATTGAAAATCTTGTGCAAGTTAATGTTGAAATGAATTATATTGATGCTATTGTTCATTTCTGTGAGCAAAACAATATTGATTTAGAATCAGTTCCTAAACTCATTTCAAAACCTTTGAAGGAAAAGATTAAGTATGAAGCAATGGAACTAAACTTTCTTAAAAAAACTTCCCGTGCAAAATTGGTTTTTTAATCCATTTTTGGGCGGAAAAAATCCCGGCAAAAAAATCCCTATATTACTTTTTTGAATGATGCCTTTTGATGCCTATAAGTGCTATTTGTCGTTGAAAAATCATTTTACCAAAGACAGTTATGATTATTTTAAGTACTGTGGTAAAAGTAGAGCGACAGTTCAGTCTTTTTATAAACGGAAGGACAGAATGTGGTTTGAAAAAATATCAAGGCAAAAATCTGATCAAGAAGTTATAGACTTTTTTGTTGCAAACTTTGTCTCTTGTCCAGATCCAGAAACTTTGTGGATTGGTGAAATGATGAAAGAGGGTGAAGGAAGATATCAAAATTGGCAAAAGAAAATTCAGTCTCTTTCTTATGTTTTTAGAGAAGAGAGTCAATCTTTGTTTGAAGATAATAACTTTGAAGATGTTTTTAAGTGCTCAAAGGGACATCCACCTCTTCTAAAAAAGTTCCTGAGCGGGAAGATTAGTATAGAAACTATGGTGATCTATGACAAAATATTCCTGTTCGGGAACAAGTTTGATAAGAAACTTCAAGACCCAGTGTGGGAAACCGTCAGTCGTCGGATTAAAAAATATAATCCATTTCTAAATATTGATGTATTTCGTTTTAGGCGAATTTTAAAAGAAATTATTTTGGAGGGTCAATGAGTTTCTTTAACTCCGAAGTCGTCCGCTCAGAGATGACTGAAATTGCAGAACTTCAAGAACAAATCTATGGAAATATTTTTAAATTTCCTACGATGAGTAAAGAAGAAAAACTTGAACATGTTGAAGTTCTTGAAACTCTATTAGATAAACAAAAAGTTCTTTATACAAGAATGAGTTTATCCGATGATCCCGAAGCAGTCGAAATGAAAGAAAAAATTGTTAATTCTGCAATTATGATGGGAATGCCTCCGGGAACGGACATGAATATCATTCTCAATAATATGTCCAAAATGCTTGATATCATGAAGCAGCAGATTGACAAAACAGGTTCTGACCTGTAGAATAACGAAGTACACAAAAGCCAAATCCTACTAATACGGAGAAATCTAATGTCTTTTTCTGATCTTAAAAAGCAATCCAAACTTGGTTCTCTTACTTCTAAACTGGTAAAAGAAGTTGAGAAAATGAGTACAACTTCAGGTGGTGCAGATGAGCGTCTCTGGAAACCCGAAGTTGATAAAGCAGGTAACGGTTTTGCAGTTATCCGTTTCCTTCCTGCCCCCGAAGGTGAAGAACTTCCTTGGGCAAAAATGTATTCACATGCCTTCCAAGGTAATGGTGGATGGTATATTGAAAACTCTCTGACTACTATTGGTCAGAAAGATCCTCTGGGAGAATATAACCGCGAACTGTGGAATAGTGGTATTGAGTCTAACAAAGAAACTGTTCGCAAACAAAAGCGTAAACTGTCTTACTACAGCAACATCTATGTTGTAAAAGATCCTGCAAATCCTGCAAACGAAGGTAAGGTCTTTCTCTTTAAGTATGGTAAGAAGATCTTTGATAAACTTATGGAAGCAATGCAACCTGAGTTTGAGGATGAAACTCCTATCAATCCTTTTGACTTCTGGCAAGGTGCAAACTTCAAACTGAAGATTGTGAAGAAAGATGGTTACTGGAACTATGATAAGTCTGAGTTTGGTTCGGTTGAACCTCTGCTGGATGATGATGATGCTCTCGAAGCACTCTGGAAGAAAGAGTATTCTCTTACTGCCATCACTGCCCCAGACCAGTTCAAGTCTTATGAAGAACTTGAGCGTCGTATGAATATGGTACTGGGTCTCAAGAACTCTTCTCCTGCTCGTTCCCGTGCAGTGGTTGAGCAAGAAGATGAACTCCAAGAGTTCACTCAAACTCCTACTGCTCAAGAGCGTGTAGTAGAAGAACTAGAACAGTCTTATGCTCGTTCTAAGTCTCCTTCACTTCCTCAAATCTCTCAAGATGATGATGAAGATGATGCTCTTTCTTATTTCCAGCGTCTTGCTGAAGATTGATTATTGATATAGTCTGATATTATCAGCTCTCTTCAAGGTGTCGCTCACATACTGAGTGGCACCTTTTTTATATTCCATCATATCTTCCATATCATTGATTACAACACTAATATATTCTGGTTTTAGGACAAAAATATTTCTTTTTTCATTTTCAATTTTTTCTTCATACTCATAATTTGTTACCACTCTCACTGCCTCATAAATTGTTTCTATAGTATCCGTAGTTTCTTCATAATATTGCATACCTAATGCATAGTTAAATGGAACTTCAAGACCGGCGGGAATAATTACAACTCCTTGACTATTTTTAATTTCTATAGTTTCGTAGTGATGTACTCCATTATAGATGTTGTTGTAAATATCTTCTTCCGAACTTAAACCAGCATCAAATCCATATTTTTGTCTTAAATGGGAATCAAAAACATCTTGAGGTAATGGCCATTCTGTTTGTATGTTGGTAATATTATTTGAAAGAAGAATTATCCAATCTAAACTTGAGTCTTCATAAACTTTAAATGCTACATTATCTGGGCGGTCATCACCAATTATTTTATATTTTTCGAAAAAAGTTAAATTGTCTAAAATATCACTTCGTATTACTCCTCTCTTAAATAAATTTTTAACTAAAGAGTAGTCAGATATACCAGCATTTGGTAGTCTGCTAACATATTCAAAGTTTGGTAGTTTGCTGAAATATGAAGACATTTTAGTAACCTATGTTTGTAATTACTTGCTCATTACCATATTCATCATCAAATACTGGCTCAAGTTCTTGGAAAGATAATGTTAGATTATATGATATCATTGATCTTTCATTTATATTTGAGCTCATATATGTCATGTATTGACCATCTGGCGTATAATCAACATTCATTGATGTCAATGCACACTCCTTAAATTTATTTAAGTATGGATGTTGTTGATTAGATGACATATATGATATTGCAAATGTTCTTGGTGTTTTAAGTAAAATAGAAGATTTGCTTCTTTTTACAGACATTGCTTGCTTAAAGTAACGAATAATTTTCATTACTTCTTTTGCTTCTGATGGACTTCTTGGGGATAATTTAAATCCAAAAGAAAAAGTTCTAAGACCGGGCCCATTAAACAGCAGTTCTAGGTTATTATTGAACATAGTTCCATATACTCTCTGCTGCAGCTTATCTGTTTGGGCTGCATATCCCGCTAATGTGGCAGAGAGGGATCTTTGCAAATCTCCAGAATCTACTGAAGATTTCAGTGTGTCTGTCGCAGATCCTACTGCCGGTGTTGCAGCTTCCGTACCACCTATGATATATTTTTGAGTGATATTGCCGAGAGCTTCTTGAAAGTTATTAATAGGATCTTCTTGCCAACTCACCGAATTACTATCAGAAATTCCTGCCGGAATTGGTAGAGTTATGGTTCCAAGTCTTTCTTTACCTATGGTTGGATTTCCTTTATCAATCGTGACAATTCTACTAACTTCTCCGGTGCTTCCTTGTCCACCTTTTCCCCCAGCTAAAGATGGTCTATAATTTAAAATTGTAAACTTTATACAATCCTGAAATTCTATTGATAAATCTAATGGATATCTAGCATCTCCATAATTTAATCTTGTCTTCTCTCTGAAACTTTCGGATTCTCCAAATAGTGCTTCCTTTGCTTCATCACTCGGAAGAGATTCTGGGGATTTATTCTGCTCTGGATTTATTGCTTGATTTCCAGATCCAAGACCACCTGCCTTATTATATGCTGCTTTTGCTGTTGGATCAGTGACTCCCAAAGGTGCTTCAAGTCCACTTTTTTGATTTCTTACTTCTTTTATTAATTGACTATTTGTATTGCTAATGTCTAATTTTTCTTGAGATGATGCATTTGCTGTTGGCTTTAACTTTCCTGAGGAATCTGTTGCCGCAATAACAGTTCCAGTTGCACTTGGGTTAGTTGCGCTATTTCTTACAACTTGTATGGAAAAATTATTATTTCCATTGTCAGTGACAACAGTTTTTACTGCTACTTGTTGATTTCCTACAGTTACTAAACTTGGTTTGCTTGTTTTTGTATTTGCCACTACTTTACTTTTGAGGGTGGAATTTCTCTAATCAAATATATTTTTACTTCGTAAATTGTGGGTTTTATTTATTTAGACGGAATTTTGCATAAGGTATAGATAACATTTCATCAAGTTCATCATACTTTATTACATGAAGTTTGCCAGCAACTTCTTCCCAAGTATATTGCCTACCTTCTCTCCAATGAAAATTGATTGCTTTGAATCCCCATCTCTCTAATGAAGTACAAGCAATCAATGGATGTTGGTCATATTCAATTTCCGGTGTTTTGGGGTTGTATATAAAAGTATAAAATTTTCCTGGCTCTGGATATAATACTTCTTCTTTTAAAGAATCCATAATAATTAACATCAAATCTTCTGGGTCATTAGTTCCAGCCTCAGCAATTTTCTTTTTGAGCTCTCTCATTCTTGGGGGAACACTTGCATATTGCCCGAAACCTTCTGCCATTACCCTATACCCAGTTCGTTTTCTGTGATGATCTTGAATCCAATCATATTATCCTTACAGAATTCTTCTGCTGCTTTCCATTTTGCTTGGTTTGTAGCATAAGTATAGGCTTCGTAGATATATGATTTTGTTACTCTGGATTTCTGCTGTGGAGGAACTGTTTGTTTTTTCGGTTTAATCTCTACAATATACTTCTTAATTTCTCCAGACTGTTCTCTTACCTTAATAATAAAATCTGGAAAATAATTTCTTACTTTTTGCTTCACTGGGTCATAATACTTGATGCGAATTTCTTCTGAGCCCCAAGCAATTATATTTTCATTTAAATCACACCAACGGCAGAATTTTCTTTCCCAACTACTTCTACAAATAATGTTATTTGGGTCTCCTATGTACTTTTTTGGATATGATGGTTTATATTTACTCTTAATACTTTCTGCCATTATCCTTACTACATAATATATACGGTCAAAAAATATTTATAAATGGTATTCGACCCAGTTAGAAGAACAGTAAGGTCAGTGTCGGACATTAAGTCCAAACTACTGAACCCAGCACTAACATCTCATTTTGAGGTATCAATTCCCATTCCCCCTGGACTCTCTGGGACTAATGGCAGAAAGTATTTCGAAGCGAATGGAATATATCAATTTGAGGGAATTAAGCAAGATACTTTGAATTTGCTTTGTTGCGAAACAGTGCTTCCTGGATCTAATATTGCGACCATTGATATTAACAGCGATTATCACGGAACTACTCATAGACACGCTTCAAGAAGAATTTATGATGATAGAATTGATATGACATTTTATGTCAACGCTGGCGAATATCTTCCAATTAGATTTTTTGAAGTATGGATGAAATATATCGTTGGAGAAAGTGTAGCTCAAGGTCCAGAGAAAACTGAAGGTGTACGCAGACCTGGTTCTTTAGCTACAAATTATTTTTATAGAATAAATTATCCAACCAATTATGTTTCTAAATCGGGATTATCTATCACAAAATTCGAAAGAACTGGTTCTAAAGATTTTTATTCTGGAGGAACATTGAGTTATCAATTTGTTAACGCATTTCCTATTTCTATATCTTCAATGCCAGTTTCTTATGATACTTCATCTCTACTAAAATGTACCGTGTCTTTTTCTTATGTTAGGTATGTTCTTTACCCAACTGGAAGTAAAGAACCTCTTCATTCGGACGCCCAATCTTCTTTTGGCGATTTTGTGGACCCAGAAACTCAAGCAATATACAATAATGCACAATTTAGCATTGGTGATATGGCACTTCCTGGTCTTGATGGTGCTGGAGCTTTGGCAACTTCTTCTCCATCATCCTTTACAGTTGGTGGAGTATCTCAACAAGCAGCAAATTCTTCTGGAAATTCAGTCAGAGCATAAGCATCTAAATAATCACATCTGATTTTCTCTATAGGTCATTATGCCATTACCTAAGATTTCTACACCGACTTATGAACTTGAATTGCCTTCAAGTGGAAAAACAATTCTTTACCGACCATTTCTTGTTAAGGAAGAAAAGTTATTAGTAATTGCTTTAGAAAGCGAAGACAATAAGCAAATTACTAATGCAATTAAGAATGTCATCAAAAGTTGTATTTTGACTAAAGACATTAAAGTAGAAAATTTACCAACTTTTGACATTGAGTTTTTATTTCTCAATATTCGCGGCAAATCTGTCGGAGAAGATGTTGAGGTTAATATTATCTGCCCTGATGATAATGAAACTAATGTTTCTGTGAGTATTAACTTGGATGATATTAAAGTACAAAAAAATCCAGAACATACCAATAAAATTAAGGTAGATAGTAGTATTATGATGGAAATGAAATATCCATCACTTGACCAATTCATCAAAACTAACTTCGATTTTAAAAATGAAAATGCAATGGAACAATCTTTTGATTTGATTGCATCTTGCATTGATAAAATCTATACTGAAGAAGAAGTATGGTCTACGGCAGATGTAACTAAAAAAGAGGTTACTGAATTTTTAGATCAAATGAATTCCTCACAGTTCAAAGAAATTGAAAAGTTCTTTGAAACAATGCCAAAACTTTCTCATAAAATCACTGTCAAGAACCCAACTACTGGTGTTGAAAGTGAAGTAGTTCTTGAAGGGTTAGCGTCTTTTTTCGCGTAGCCATGGTCCATATGGACCTCGAAAACTACTTCCGACTTAATTTTGCCTTAGTACAGTACCATAAATATTCTTTATGGGAGATTGAAAATATGATCCCGTGGGAAAGAGATGTTTATGTTGGTCTTTTGGAGCAACATCTTGAAGAAGAGAGGATGAAGCAACAACAGCAAAGCTCACAACTGTAAGGCATCATGGCAACAGTAAATGCACAAAAAATGATGGGTAGAACGACAACGGTTCGTTCTTCTGCTTTTGCTGCTCAACCTCAACAACAATTAATATCATCCCCTGCAGACACTGCCATCCTGCAGGACATATCTAAATCATTAACAAATATCATTCAACTTCTCTCTCAACAAAATGTTCAGACAAAGAGAGATGTTGATGAAACAAGAAAAAGTCAGGAAAGAAGTAGAAGACAGGGTATAGAACTTGGTCTGGAAAGATCTTTTGCAACCGTAAAGAATGTAGCACAATCTGTTGTTGCTCCAGTTAAAAGTATATTAGACCAGATAATACAATTTTTTGTTACCGTATTTCTTGGTAGAGCACTTATATTATTATTAAATTGGTTTGCGGACGAAAAAAATAGGAGCAAAATTCGCTCCATAATGAGATTTTTGAGTGATTGGTGGCCATCTCTGGTTGCTGGTTATATTTTATTTGGTACTGGGTTTGGTAGAGTTGTAAGAAAAGTTGCTGGAGTTGCCGTTGGGTTAACAACCAGACTTATTGTAATTGCAGCAAGATTAGCAAAAGCAATTGCCACTGGACAAATACTAAAAAGAAAGGGGATTGCCTCCGTATTTGCTGGTGGTGGAAAAATTGGTGGATTGCGCGGTGGTCTTCTTCAACTTGGAGTTGCCGGTGCAGCTGCTGTTGGAACTGGTCTTGCAATCAATAAATTCATGGGTGATGGAGAAGCACCACAAATAGCAGTTCCTGAACCTCAGTCAGTTCCCACAATGGAAGCTGCTGGTGGTGGTCTTGCCGACTTAAAAGGTATTTTAAAGTCAACTGGAGCAGAAGTATCTTCCCAACTCAATCCATTTACAGCATTTTTAGCTTCTGGTGGTCTTGCTAATATAACTCAAGGACTTGGTGGAAGCATTTCTGGTCCAAAGGGAATTGATAAAGTCCCAGCAATGCTTACTGACGGTGAATTTGTTATGTCTCGTGGAGCAGTTCAGAAGTTTGGTGTGAGCACACTTGAAGCAATGAACTCTGCTGGTGGTGGAACTAATCGCCCCAAAATTGTAAGACATGCAGTTCATGCTGTAGGTGGTGGATTGATTGGAGAAGATCCTAATTATAGAGATCCTGTTCTTGAAGATAATAAAAGATTATCTTTAGACCAAAGATTAAAGAGAATAGAAGACCAAGTAGGAGTTCAAAGAGCACTTTCATCCGGAAAAGGAGTAAAAACACCTCTTGGTGCTGGTTATGGAACAACTTATGGTGGTAGACAATCAATCCTTGTTAAAGGTGGAGTAAAAACCCTTGGTGCAGGAACGGGTGCCGATAGTATTCCTATTAATGAAATTAATGTCGGTGGAATGAGATATTTTGCTCAAAAAAGAGGAAAGGATATTATATACTCCTCTAATTTTGCAAAGGGTCTTTCTGGACAAGTTGATAAGTATGGTGCCAGAAATAAAGGATATAGTGGTAAAGGTGGTGGTTTGATGAGTAGTGGTCTTGGAAATGTAGATAAAAAGAACCTACCAAAAACTAAAATTATGATGGGACCTGATGGACCTTTTGTTGCTTACTTGTCTTTTAAAGGAGGAGAACCAACTTATCAAAGAGCAACTGAAAGAAACAAAGGAATGTTGGAGTCTATTGCAGACTTCTTTGATCCAAAAGGTTCTACTGGCAGAGAGGAGACTTTAAACGCAAGAAAAATGCGTCTCACTGCTATTAGTGATTTGGAAGATATGAGAAGGCGTGGAATGAAAGAAGAAAATATTAAAAAAATGATGAATGAACGCCTTGGACCTAATGGATATTCAAGAGCAGTAAATGATTCAAATGCAAAGAAAAAGTTATCAATTTCAATTACCCCACAGCAAAGAGAAAGAGAAACTAATGCTAAGGTAAGAACTGCAAATCAAGAATTTATGAATAGGGGTGGACTTCTTGGTGGAGTTGGTCGTGGATTAACCAGAATGTTTGGTACATATGACCAAATAGATAAAGCAAATGCTGCCGACAAAGCATCTGAGGCAAGAATAAAGCAATCTGGTGCTGCGGCAATGGGTAAATACTATTCATCTTCGGATGGAAAATATTATGGAAGTTATGCTGAGGCGAAGAGAGCAAGAGACTTGAGAATGGCAAAGATAGGTAAAACATCTCCAAACTCAAGACCAATCACCCCAACACCAAAACCAGCACCTAAAGTTGTTTCATCTAAGCCAAAAGTTGCTGGAGGTGGAATGGGAGGAGGAAGAGGAAGTGGTTCAAATCCATCAGTTCCATCCTTCAGTGCTTCGTCAAGTTCAAATAGAAGAAATGCTAATATCTTAGGTATTAGATAAAAATGAAAATAGTTTCTCCATTCACAACAACTCTTAAATCCGTAAAGGGACAATTTGTTGCAAAGGAAAAACTTATTAAGTCATCATTAATTACTCAGAAAAAAAGTATTGATGATAAGAGAAAAAATTCTGAAAGAGAAAGATTTATTGATTATGAATCAAGACTTGAAAAAACATTAAAGTTTATAGGAAAACCAATAAAGAAGATAGGAAAAAAACTTGGTTTCTTAGATTCCTTAAAACAATTTATTGTTAATGTTTTATTAGGATTTGTAGCAGTTCGTCTGTTAAAATATCTTCCACAAATGATGGGATTATTGACCACAATGTTTAAGGTCAGTGATTTTATTCTTGATATGAGTGGCAAATTATTAAATGGATTAGTCACATTTGTAGATAAAGGATATCAAGCAGCCGAACATGCAAGAAAATTAGTAAAGACTATTGGCGGACAAAAAGCAGTTGATTCTTTGGATGGATTGAACAATCAAGCGAATTCTTTAATGAATTCTATCATGATTGCCGGAATGATATTCAGTGATTTTGGTGGAGTTGGTAGTGGAATACCTGCAGCAAGTCAAGCAATAGAATCTGGCACCGATATTATTCAACAAAAGATAAAAGGAGAAGCAGCAGCAAAAGCGGCAGAAGAAGGATCAAAGGTAGCAGCACGAGCAGCAATTGGACCTTTGGGTGCTGCTGGAATAGTTCTTGGCGCAGGTCTATTATCCTCGGCTTTAGGTGAAGGAATATATCAAATTAAAAAATATTCCAAAGGATTGAACCAATTCGGTGTTCTCTCCGCAATGTTTAAAGTTCCGATAGCATTCTTAAGTAGTGTTGGAACTCTTCTGGATATTATTGGTGCTCCTTTTAGATACGGTGTTGAGTTGATTCGTGCTGCAGCAATGAAAATTAATAATGATAAAAGAGGACTTGAAGAACAAAATAAAAATTTGGGAAAGTTTGATGCAAGAGTGCGAGACAATATAAGAGAGGGTCTATCTGTATTTGCTCCTCTTTTCTCATTCTTCAAAATGGATAGCGTTGCCAATAAACTACAAACTCCTGGGTCATTTGGAAGTTTGTATGGGCAGAAAGCAGTTAAAGATATGGGATATTATAGTGGTGGGTTAGTAGTTAAAAAATTTGCTGGGGGTGGATATACTCAAAATAATAAAGGTAAAAAAGTAGAAATACCAAGAACATTCAATCCACAATCGAGTTCATTGCAACCTGGATCTGCAATAGGCGGAACTGGAATGATGACACAGATTTTTCCATATCCAAAAGAAAATGATAGAATGAATCAATATAACTATATGATTTCTTCTTATGAAAGTTTATATGATGGTGGTTCAATTGGACCTTTAATGGGGTTAACTGTAAAATCCATTCTTGGAGATAGAATTACGAATAGAGATTATTCTAATGCAAGTGGTTCATTGTCCTCTTTATTATTATCCGGAGTTTATGAAGAAAATAGGCAAGCGTATAATCAAATATACACATCTTTAGGAACTGATGAATTTAAGAATATTATCGAACAAGAAATCTCAAAAAGTTTGCAGGACAAATTTTCTCAGATACAAAATCAACTTAGAATTCAATTAGGTCTTCTTCCTCCACCGGGTGTTGCTGAAGAAACAAGTGCGGATGCTTGTGCTGCTGCTTGCGATACTGGTAGCGGGTTTGCTGTTGCTGGAGATGCAATTGATAAAGCAATTTTAGATTTGATTGCTTCAGTCGAATCTGGACCTAAAGAATATGATGCATTTAATGTTTCTCGCGGTGCAACTGCAGGAAAACCAACTCAAATGAGTGTTTCTTGGTTGGCATCAAATGCAAATGGTGCTGTTGGTAGATATCAACAAATGCCAGAATATCTTTTAGAGCGTGTAGTTGCAGCTGGTGGTAAAGGAAGTGATAAGTTTACGCCAGAATTGCAAGATAGAACAGCATTAAAAATGTTATATTCTGGACATGGATTTTCAAGGTGGAGAAGTGGTCAGATGAGTGATGAAGAGTTTGGTAATCGTCTTTCTGCGACTTGGAGAGGTCTTCCCCATAGTAGTGGTGGAACATATCCTGACAGACACGCTGGTGGAAATAGGGCTGGTATGTCAAGATCTAATTTTATGGCACGATTGGCACAAATAAAAAAAGGTGCAGGTCCGTCAACTGCAAAAATAGCACCAGGTTCCCCTGCCGCAAATGTAGATCCTTGCATTTGTGACCCAGAAACTCCTGATGGTAGTGGATTAAATATGGGTGCAGAGAGTGTCTCTACTTCAATTTCTGGTGTTGTAAACCCAGTTCCTTCTCAGAATATTGCTTCAAATAAAGGAGGATATGCTGCTGATACTGGTCTTGATATTTTAACGCCTATAGGTTCAAAAGTTGTTGCATCTGTTAGTGGAATTTTAGAGTATGCAGAGCGTGGACATGTTGCTCAAATGGGTCAAGATGCAAATCCAAATATGCCCGGTCAACAAGATCAGCATAGTGTAAGAATAAAATTGGATAAACCTTTTTCACACAAAGGCAAAACAGTTAATTTCTTTTATGCAACTCACTTGTATGAACTATCGAGTGCTGTTAAGAATAAATCGGGAATCAAAATAAATGCAGGAACTCCGCTTGGATTATCTGGTGTAGCAAATAAAGTTCCTCATGTTCATGTTGGTTATGTGGGCGACAGAAATCAAACTTCATTCTTGAATTATCTTGAAGTTAAATCTATGTTAAGTTCTTCTCGTCAGAGTGGTGGACCTACTTTATCTGGTGGTATTAGACTATTGCACGAAGGTGAATATGTGATTGATAAAGATTCTGTTGATTTGTTTGGTGGAGTCCAATTCTTCAGTATGATCAATGGCATTGAGAATGAAAAACAAAGAAATGAAAAATCATCTCAACTGATAAAGCATTTGAGTAAATATACCGGTAGAAAAATAGACCAAAGACCAGAAATAATCGTTGATAATAGTGAAGTGGACTTTATAATGTCTCCTTCGATTCTGACCAAACCTCAGTCCTCTACTACAATTATTGATGAAGAAATTAATTGGGAACAAGACATACTAAGTATGAGAGGATAAGTAAATGGCATACATTACACTCAAGAATCCAACAACTTTCATACTTAAAAAGCAAGTAGTTCGAGTCGAAAAACTTGTTGGACAAAAAAACAAATTTAAGGATATTGCGTTCAAGCGTCAAAATTTACTGAACGAAAGAAAGAGATTTGAAGAAAAGGAAAGAAAATTAGAGGATACAACGGATAGTTCTGAAAGACAAGTATCCACTAAGATGCCTGTCAAAAAACTTGGATTTCTTGATGTTGTAAAAAATTTCCTATTCAAAGTTCTTTTAGGGGCATTTGCAATTAAACTTTTACCCCATGCACCAAAACTAAAAGGTGTTTTGGTGGGTGCAATGAAGTTTAGTGATTTCATTCTTCAGTTTTCTGGTGCATTACTAAATTCATTTGTCACATTTGTCGATAAAGTTTATCAGATAGTTGATTTTGGTAAAAAACAAGCAAAATTATTAGGTGGCGATAAAGGTCTACAAAATTATGAGAAAGCATTAGGGACCGCAAAAAATGTAATGAATTCCATGCTTATTGCTGGAATGCTTTTTTCCGATCTGATTGAAATCGATTCTCAGTCAGGTGTTCAAAGGCAAGCAGTTGATACTATTCAAGAAAAAGTTACTCAAGAGGTTGTTAAAAGGCAAGGATTTAGAGCTTCTATGCAAGCTATTGCTCAAAGAATAGCAAGCTCCACTGTCGGAGTTGTTGGTCTCGTTGGACTTGCATCATCTCTTGTTGGTGAATTACTTTTTCAACAGAGAAAATTTACTACAAAACTTGAATCAGATGCTTACAAGAAAGTGGAGGAAGCACAAAAAGATCCAAATCTCATTACGAGGTCAGCCAAACTTGCTTTTTACAATACATTTGCTATTCCCGGACTCAGATTTTATAATTTTCTTTCTACCGGTATAGGAACATTGCTTGATATTATTGGTGCTCCCTTTAGATATGCAGTTGAGTTAATAAATTTTGCGGTGATGTCCTTAATGGGGGATAGTAAAGGAATAAGAACCCAAAGAGAGAATCTTGGAAAACTTGATGCCAGAATTAGAGAGCAACTAAGACAAATGGTTAATGTTCTTAGTTTTGGACTTCTTGCTAAAAAGAAAGGTTCTTTTGGAAGTTTATATGGTAAAGGTGCCACAGAAGCAATGGGATACGCTGAAGGAGGAGAGGTTACCAGAGGCGGAATGTATATGGGGGCAGTCACAAGAACAGCAGGTAAAGGAGTTAAGGCAAGAAGAACTGAGGTTATTTCAACTTCTCCGCTACAGCCTGGTGTTGATGTTGGAGGTTTATCTCCATATCAAAATTCAACTAATACAAAAATATCAACTTTCTATCAGAATTTTTCTGATGTCAGTATAACAAATCCATACGAATACTTAGAAAAATCTTATGATATTGTTGGCACTACAAAATTTGTACATCCTTTGCTTGAAATGAGTGTTAAAACTTTAATGGGAGACAAACCACCAGAGAGTGATTTTAAAGCAGTTGGTGTAGGTCTTAATAATCTTCTGAATGATATTTTAGATACTGCAAAATCTCCAGATGTTAAAGGTGGAGTAATCAGTGATAAGACAGGACCTATTGATATATCAAATTGGATTAGTTCTATAGTAAAAGATGCTATTACTGATCCAATTAATTCAATTATATCTAATTTATCAAATCAATTAACACTGAAGGCAAATAGCACACAAGGTGGGGCAGTAAGTCCTTCCGCACAAAAAGTAGGGGACACCCAAGAAAATCCACTCGCACAATTTGGTGGACAAGCACAATTTGTTATTGGTGATAGTATAGCACATGGATTTGCCGGTAGGAGTGGAAAGGGAACTGATAGTGACGACACTCAAGTTGGCAGGAGTGCGGCAAATGTTTTAAAGATTTTAAAAGCAAAAGGCGATGCCCTTCAGGGGAAATTGATTGACCTTTCAACTGGCATTGCAAATTCTAAGGATGACTTTTCTTCTGTTGAATCTCAACTTTCATATTTAAAATCTATAGGAGCAAAAGTTAGAGTTCTTGGAGTTTCTGATACATTCAGTCAGAAAAATGGTGGTATTAATGAAAAGTTAAATGAATTGGTTAGAAAGTATGGATTTTACTTTTATGGTGGATTTAGAGGTGGAAAAGACCAAATACATGGAACAGCGGAAGATTATTCTAAATTAAAACAAAAAAGAGAAGTCGATACCGCACCAACTTCTGGTGCTGAAGGTATGGGTGGTTTAGACCTCGGAAAAGGATATGGAAGTCTTGGTAGTAAGATTGCAGGAGAACTTGGAAGATATGTTCAGAAATTGGGTGTTGTTCCGGGAAGTATTCATGAGCATCCAGAATTTGGTGGAGTTCTTGGTAGACACGCTGCAAACTCTTACCATTATCAAGGTAGAGCAATTGATTTAGGTGCGTATGCTTATGAACAAGGTCCGATTCTTGCTGCTATCGCAGAGTTTAATAAAATGAAAGGTGTTAAACCAGTTCAACTACTACATGCAAGAAATGAACCATCTGAACACAGTGATCATGTGCATGTTGCTTATGAACATGGTGGTTTAATTAGAAAAACCGATTATGCAGTCACGCACCCAGGAGAATATGTTGTTGATGCTGATTCCGTTAAACTATTTGGAATTCCATTTTATGATTTGATTAATAAGACAGAAACTGTTTCTCAAAGAAAAAGAGCATCAGAAAGTTTAATATCCATGTTGAGTCAATATACCGAAGATGGATTTCCAGAAACTGAGGAAGATTATATGTATCATGTTCCAGAACAACCAATAACTGCCGTTGTTCCGCCAAGAGTATTGCCTTCACCACCAAAAAATTCCTCTTATATTAGTGGAAGTGAAGATCCATCTAAAGACATACTTTTCATGTAGTAAATACTAATATAGAACATACAGAAGCATGGCAAATACACCAATTACTGTTGCACAATCCAGAGATTATAATATTAAACAGTTTCTTATTGAATCTAATAATAAGTCTAAGAAAAAGGATATCTCAAAAATAATTACTGACTTATATTATTATGAAAGTATTTTAAATCCAGCTATCAAATTGGATTTGATGTATGTTGAAAGTGGTAAGACTGTAGAATCAGAAAATGCGTATAAGACTTTGATTGAGGGTATGCCTTTAGTTGGAACTGAAAAAGCAACAATTAAGATGACTGATCCAAATGATGTTGAATTAAAATTAGACTTGTATATTGACAATATAAAACCAATTGGTCAAGATACTCAAAGAACTGTAGTTTCTTTAAATCTTGTTTCTAAGGAATCTATTTTTAACTATAAAACAGTAGTTAACTCTCGGTTTGATGGCAAAATATCTGACCATGTTAGGAAAATATTAACGGAATCAAAATATCTTGGAACTCAAAAAAATGTAGATATAGAAGAAACCGAGAATAATTATAATTTTATAGGAAATAATCGCAGACCTTTTTATGTTTTACTTTGGCTTGCTAAAAAATCAATTCCAAAACTACAAACGGCAATAGGAAATAGTGCAGGTTTCTTTTTCTATGAGACCTCAGATGGATTTAAATTCAAATCAATAGAAAATCTCTTGTCGGAGAATACTCCTTCTGGTTCTAAAAAAAATTATAAAAGTTTAATATTTAATCAAACACCTGATAGTAGGGGAGCAAATGTTCCTTCAGGATATGATGGAAAGATATTAGAACATAATATTGACACCGCTACAGGAAATGTTCAGTCCAAATTTGAGATAGGATCTTACTCAACGAGGACAATTTTATTCGATCCATTTAATTGTTACTATCAAGTCATAAATGCAAATGCGAATTCAAGTGGAACTCCTGGTTCAGAATCAAATTTGCAAAAAGCTGGTAAAGAATTTCCAAAGTATAATAGTGAATTTTTTAGAGATGGAAAAAATAAAGATTTTACAAGAACACAGTACATGCTAATTGACAGGGGAACATTGCCAACTGGTCCAGTTTCTGAGCAAATTAATAAATCAAGAGATCCAAATTTTGATCCAAAAAATATTTTGAATCAATCTGTGATGAGATATAATCAGTTTTTTTCAACTAAGGTTACAATAACAATTAGTGCAGATTTTAGTTTACATGCGGGCGATTTAATTTTCATTGACTCTCCAGAACTATCAAGCAAGGATACTCAAGAACTTAATAAACAATTTGGCGGGTTTTATGTTATTGCTGAACTATGCCATTATTTAAGTTTAAAGGATGGTGGTTATACTAAGTTAACTTTAGTTAGAGATTCTTTAGGAAAAAGGGGAAGTCCATCTTATAATGCAATATAAAGTTGTTAAATAGTAATAGCATAAAAAAATTCTACTATGGATAATGTAGAACAACACATTAAGCATGACAGAAAAATTCTTGACGACCCAACAGTGTCTTCGCAATCAAGAAGACATGCTCAAGATGAATTAGAATCTTTAGAAAGATGGGTTAAAAACCATCCAGATGATGATCATGACCCTACTGGGTTAGAACTTTATTGTAATGATAACCCAAATGCTCTGGAATGTAGAATTTACGAGGATTGATGTCTGAAGGAACCTTATTTAATCCAGGATTTCTTGGAGCACATTTCAATTGGTGGATAGGGCAAATTGCCAGCGATTCCACTTGGAGAGATAATATGCTCTCAAGCAAATTTGAGTCTAAAGAGCAAATATCTGGACAATCTCGCAGATATAAAGTTAGAATTATAGGTCTTCATGATCAAGGTGAAGAAGAAATAAGTTCTCAAGACCTTCCTTGGGCACAGGTAATGTATCCCGTGACTGGTGGTGGAGGACAAGCAAATGCAGGAGCAACCTCTGCATTAAGGCAGGGGATGTTTGTTTTTGGATTTTTCCTTGATGGACAGGATCAGCAAGTTCCTGTTATCATGGGAGTTCTTGGTAATAATGCACAAACGCAACTTGCAACATCAATTGGCGGTAGCAAGGTAACAAACACTCAACCAGGAAGTCTTGCTGTAAGCGGATATGCAAATCCTGCTGATGGTAATAAAGATCCATATATTAAAGTTCCGGATGAAGGTCTTGTAATTACCAAACCAAAAGACCAAGATACATCTCAAGAATGTGCTGATATTCCACCGGGAGTTCAAGTAGACCAATATGGATTAAGAAGAGATAGGCAACCAACTTCTTTCCAATTAAGAGATATTCAAAGTGCTTCTGCTGAAGCAGAGGCAAGAAATCTAACTCGCGGAACTCCAGAGTTTATTAATTTTGTAAAAACAGCAGTTCAAAATGGAATTAAGGCAAGATGTGAAGCAGCAAATTCTCCAACATCTCCCACAAAACCTGGAGCAACAAAGGAAAATGTAGATGCTGTTCATGAGCAGTCAAAAGCGGATATTGTTAGAAATGACTATTATCACAGAAAGACTGCTATTCTTTCACCATGCGATAAAGTCAAATCTGCATTAAAAGCAATTCAAGTTGCTTTAGAAAACCTAACGAAGGATATTGATAAGATTTTGAATGCTGTCCAAAGTTATGTTGATGCAGTTTCTTTAATTTTTAGCCAGATACAAGAATTGATTAACAATTTTGCATGTGAAATTGCAAAATACATGAAAATAATCTTTGATAAGATTATGGAATATATAATGAAACAGATTAATAAATCTTTAGCAAAAACTGTAAATTTGATACCACCAAATCAAAGGAATAAGTATTTTGATGTAAAAAAAAGAATAACCGAATTAATTACTTGTTTATTCAGTAAAATAACCAATAATTTGTGTGATCAAATAAGAGGATTTTTGAACGGTCAATTAAAAAAAGAATTGCCGATAAAAACAAAACCATCGACCCCAACAACTCCAATTTGCTCCGTAGAAGGATTAACTGGAAATATAATATCCGGACAGATGCCAGAAATAAATAAGACAGTTACTAAAATATTAGACAATGTGAATAATTTTCTTTATGATATATTGTCTGGAATTGGAGAAATTACCAAGTTTGTAAAAGATAAGAAAAATTTAATAGGAGATGTAACTGGAAGTATTACTTCAGCTTTAAGTTTCAGAAATATATCTTTAAATATTTTTGGATGTGAGTTAACTCCAAGTTGTCCTGCATCAGATTATTTTATCATCCAAAATGGAAGTGGTGCAGCAGCAAACTCTCAACAACCAAGAGTTGGTGAAGTTGACTCTAAGGCACAAAACCCAACCACAAAAATAACTCCAGAACCAGCTAAACCATTTGCTTCTCCTGGACAAAATCAAGAAGATTTAAAATCGGATTCATAGAATAATGACTTTTAATTTATTTTCTAATCCAACAAAAGATGATATTAAAGTCGGATATGTAGACCCAAACTTTGGATATATTACGGAAATAACTATTTGTGAAGCAAATAATTACGCTAAAGATAATCCAGGAACAACTTTTATTTTTACTGATGGCAATAATAACATTAGATATCTGAATATCAATGAAGTTAATGATTTAACTCCTAACGACTTACTCAATGCAACTGGAGAATGTGACGGAATTCAATCTTACCGTGAGTGTGGACCCCCAAAAATTATATTTTTTGGTGGAGATGGTGTAGGTGCTGCAGCAAATCCTATTATTGGTAGAGACGGTTCTTTACTTGCTGTTGATGTTGTTAGAGGTGGTCATGGATATAAGTATCCACCAATCACTATTGCAAAGGATGATTGTTTATTTGGCAACGGAACTGTTTTAAGATCTATTCTTGGAGAAACTCCAGACCAAATAGAAGTATTTGAGGGAGAAGAAGATTTTGAGGAATATGAATTATGCGAAGATACTGATGTTGGATATGGAGAATCTTTTGGAGTAAATGGCGAAAATCTTGGTAGATGGGATCCATCTGGATACACATCAATAACCGAAGACCCCATTAGAAGAGAGATTGATTTATACCAAAGCGTATTAAAAAATCCTTACTGGACTTCGAGACAAACTAATCCAAGGTCAATTACAGACTCTAATGGAGAAATTTACGAAGTAAATCAAGTTACCTTCCCGAGATGGGGAGAGCATATGAACAAATATGCAGTTTCTCCAGTTCCTCCATCCGATTTAAAGGGAAGTGATTATAGTGGTCTTGTTTTTAATTTAGAATGGGAAGAGTATTTTCCGATTACTGGAGAATATATCTTTAGAGGCAATTGTGATAATATTGCAACTCTTTTTATTGACGATAATCAAGTTGGCAAGTTAAATGGATTTGCAGAAAATCCAAAACCAATCCAAAAAACAGTTCAAGAAGGAAGTCATATAATAAGAGTTGAATTGCGTAATCAGGAAATATATGAATCTACAACTACCACTAAACCAAATTTTGTTGAGGTAGATTTCACAGTATATGGTCAGGGTGCCTTTAGAGATTTATCTTTTTCATTCACATCCGAAGACGGCAAAGATTCATTTACTATCTTAGGGGCTCAGAGCAACAGACAAACAAGAATAGAGAAGATAAAGGTAAGACCTGGAGTAAAATACAAAGTAAAGGCAAAAGAGGACTCTACAAAATTTAAAGGAGTTGAGCAGGGATTAGTTAGAAATGGGGTAAAAAGTAAGGAACTTCCTGCGGGTAATGGTAACAAAATTTTTGCGGATTATACTTCAACTAGAAATGACAATGATGATATTCAGGTTACCACTTCTTTAGGAACTTTTACATCTTCGAATAGAAGAAAGACACCTTACGGAAGAAACACTTATGATCTTACCTTTGAAGTTCCAGGATCCGCAGTAACTTCCCAGACAGAAACTACAATTTCTCCAAAATCTTGGAATGAAAATCCAATGGGAGTTTCTTTATCTATGGTTGCTCCAATGCCAAACATCCCTCAAGAGCAACCACCAATACAAACTGGAAGATGTCCACCTAATCCAATTTGGTCTACCAGATTTCCGGGTTCTTCTCAAAAATGGTATCCAGTGAGATTTACCAGAGGAAATGCTTGGAGTCCATTCATGAATAGATATGCAATATCTCCGGTTCTTCCTCTCAATACTCCGGGAAGCGATACTGCAGGAGTTACTTTCAGTAATTCTTGGGAAGTTGATCTTCCTTATGCTGGATTTTATGGTGTTAAAGGAACCAGAGATAATACTGGAAGATTATTAATCGATGGGCAAGAAGTATCGACTTTAGATGGATTTAATGTAACCAATCCAAAATTAGCAAAGAAATATCTAACTAAAGGTAGACATACAATTACAGTTGAGGTTAACAATAAACCACAAGAAATAAAAAAATATGTAGATACTAAAGTTTTTAGTACACAAGATTGGGCATCTCCACCAACTGCCGCTCAGAGCACAGAAGTCTCTTTCAATGTATATGGAGAAGGGGCAATAAGAGATTTATCCTTTTCATTTACATCTGAAGACGGTAAAGATTCATTTACCATCTTGGGTGCCCAAAAGGTTAAAGAAACAAGAACGGAAAAAATAAAAGTAAGACCTGGTATTAATTATAGAGTAGTTGCAAAAGAAAATTCTGCAAAATTTAAAAGTGTTGAGCAAGGATTAATTAAAAACGGAACTAAGGCAAAAGAAGCCGGTGAAGGTGAAAGTAATAAAATTTTTGCAGACTACATTGCAACCAACAATGATAATGACGACATTCAAATTACAGCTTCATCGGGTATTTTTAAATCTTCAAATAGAAGAAGAACTCCTTTGGGAAGAAATACTTATGATCTTATTTTTAGAGTTGAAGCGGGAGCTCCAGCAGGAGGTTCTACTACAAAAAATGGAGTAACCTACAGCGGTCCAACACTTTTTAAATATCAGGATAGTCGTTGGAGTACATACATGAACGACTTCTCTATTTCTCCAAAAGTTTTTAAATCTATAAGTCAAGAAGATGAAGCAATTATTGGAGATTTTACATTAAAATGGACTAATGTTAATTTCCCTCAGGGTGGAGTTTATAAATTCAATTTTCAAGCAGATAATGCTGCCATATTTAAAGTTGATGGTGTAGAAGTTTATAGCACATCCGATTTTGTTGGGCAAAAAGTTCAATATACATTTAATGCAACAGCTGGAAACCATACTATTGAGATAATATTGCAGAATACTAAGTCTGAGGCAAAAATTCGCGATGAGTTTATTTTTGAAAAGAATCCGATGGGAGTTGCACTATACATCAGTAAAGATATTCAAAGTTCTTCTTCAGATACAATTGCTTGGACAGACAATCCTATGGCAGTTTCTGCAATTCTGATTCCACCACCATGTGCGAAAAAAATAAGTGGTAGAGGAGTTATTGAAAGAGTAGAAATTTTAGATCCAGGAAATGGATATACTCCTCCACCACCACAAGGTGGAGAATATACAGTTCTACTTGTTTTAGATAGAATTATTGTAGAGAATTCGGGAATTAATTATAACTGTGGGGTTGATCAGATAAAAATTACTCCGAGCAATGGTGCAGTGCTTGATTATAATTGCGATTCTTTTGGTAGAATTGTTGGAGTTTCAGTTGTTACTCCGGGAATTGGATTTGATGTATATCCAGAAATTACTATTGAGTCAGAAACTGGTGTTAATGCCACATTTAGACCAGTGTTTCGTGTTGTTAGAGATCCAATATTAGAAGTCCAACAAATTCCAGAAAAATTAATTCAAGTTACAGATTTGGTTGGTCTCAAGCAAACTGGATATGTAGATGGAAGAGCATACTATGGTGCCGTTTACTACGATAATGGCATTCCATATGCTGGATTCTATAAGACTGTTGGAACTCAAGTCAGAGTTTACAACACTCTACAAGAAAGCATTACTGCTCAGGTTACTACAGCTCCAAGCGCAATTCAGAGATCTGGTACTGATATTAATAGTAACAATCCAAGACTCAATATTCCAGGAACTCCGCAATCGACAACGGAGCAATAATAACCCTATTAAATAATAGTATATTGAATTTTTACTACTAATGGCAACAGCCCAAAATACTTTTAATACAAAGGTTGCAACACCGCCTAGAGCAGGTAGAGAGGAACTTCTTGCAGATAATATCTCAAGAAATAATACTGCTAAGCAGAATTATACTGCAATGAGGTATGGTAATGATCATGGGTCGATTAGTTTCGGTCACATTCACAAAAATGCTGATGTAACTGCCGGTGTTATGGTTCAGGCATTTGATGCCAGACATTCTGTCATTTTGGATAATGATGGTCCAAGAAAAGGTTGTAGTCAAATTACGGCACCAGGAAGAGTTGTTATTGAGTCTGGACAAGATTTAACAGAATCTGAAGAGACTCTTTTTATTCATTCTTGGAATGGTAGTATTGCTATCATTGCTTCTAACGGAAAACTCAGACTTCAAGGAACTGATATCGAATTAGTCGCTGTTGGTGAAGGTGGTAGCAAAGGAAACATTCGCATCAATGCAAGCGAAAATATCGAATTAGATGCGAAAAAAGTTTTAGTTAATGCCAAATCTTTATATAAATTGGCGACACCGGGAACAGCAGAAATTGTTGCAAATACTGTCATGGAAATTTATGCTCCAATAATTAGAGGGGTAAGCGATTCTGTTGCCAACAAAGATTCTAAAGTTGGCGGAAGATCTGTACAATCAAGAAACAACAAATAAGGAGAAAATTATGGCATTTTTAATGGATGATAATGCAGTTGGTGGACAATTGATGGTTGGGTCAGGTTTCCCCAAAGCACTTGGGGTTGCTGATGAAAAAATAAGAGGGTCTGGATTTTGTGAAGGACCATTTCAAGTTGGTGCAGCAGGAGAACATAGCACAGCAAAGGCATCTTTAATGATTGGGCAATTAAAAAATCCCGACGCAAAAACGCAACCACTTTATTCATTGTGGTCAAGATTATATTCAAGATTTCAAAGCTTTGTAAGAGTTGATTTACTCTTAAAAGCAAAATATGTTGAAGCTGAAGTTGTAAGGACAAAAGTTCTTCAAGCATCAATTAAAAACTTTGTAATTGACCACCCATCTAAAGCAGGTAAAAAATTAGTTCATACTTGCCTTGAAGGACCAGAAAATGGTGTTTATGTTCGTGGTAGAGCATTAAATCAAACAGTAATTGAGTTGCCAGAATACTGGACAGAACTTGTAGATAGTGATACAATTACAGTATCATTAACTCCCGTTGGATCACATCAGGATATTATAGTAAAAAGAATACAAGACAACAAAATTTATCTTCAAGCAAAAGCAGGAATTCCTATAAATTGTTTTTATCATGTTTTTGCTACAAGAAAGGATGTTCCAAGATTGATAGTGGAAATTGATTCTTGATTGTGAAAATTTGATTTGGATTTTAATACTAAATAACTACTAAATCAGCATAAAAGTAAAAATAAAATGAGTAGATTAAGTCAATTTGGATTTGGGGGAACAATACCATTTAAAGTAGATCCTAGAGCCATTCCTGTTGAAATTTTGGTAGTAGGTGGTGGAGGTGGGGGTGGAGTATCATTAGGTGGTGGTGGTGGTGCAGGTAGAGTTGTCTATACCTCAGATACTTTGGTTATTCCTGCAACAGATTATTCAGTAGTTATTGGTGCAGGTGGAGCTGGAGGAAATTGGTCTGGTTCTCGATATGATGGACTTACTGGATCGGATTCATATTTTTCCAAATTAATAGCTCAAGGTGGTGGTGGAGGTGGTAGTGGTTCCGGTGGAGCATCCATAACTACTGGTGGGAAATCGGGCGGATCTGGAGGAGGTGCTTCTAATAATAATTCTAGTAGTGTTGGAGGAACTCTTTACCAATCAATTGCAAGTTATAATTTCGTTTCTTCTGTAGACACTGCGGCTTTCTTAATTAGTTCTGGAAATAATGGAGGACAAGGAAATAGTGGCGGTGGTGGTGGTGGCGGAGCTGGCGCTGATGGAGGAAGTCAAACCTATGGTGGAAGTGGTGGAAATGGACTCCAATATTCAATTACAGGAACACAAACTTATTATGGTGGTGGAGGAGGTGGTGGAGCATATCATCCATACCAATCACAAACTTCTGGTGGATTAGGTGGTGGTGGTAATGGTAATTGGTATACTGTTGCTGGCGGTAATGGAACTGTTAACACCGGAGGTGGTGGTGGAGGAAATGATAGATATAGTAATGGAGAACCTGCTGGTAATGGTGGATCTGGCATTGTAATTATTGCATACAAAGACAGTTATCCAGCTGCCACTGTAGTAAGTGGAACTGTAACCAATCCAACTCGTTCCGGATATAGGGTTTATAGATTTACAACTTCTGGTTCTATTCGTTTTAATTAATTAAGGAGAAAAATATGGCACATTTTGCAGAAATTAATCACGAAAATCAAGTTCTTCGTGTAGTCGTTGTCGGAAACGATGATTGTAGAGACCAATATGGTCAAGAATCTGAAGAAGTAGGAATTGCATTTTGCAAGTCTCTCTTTGGAGATTATACAAACTGGAGACAAGCAAGCTATAATGGCAGTCTAAGGAAAAATTATCCATCAGTTGGATACACTTATGATGATATGAGAAATGCTTTTATTCCACCAAAACCTTATGAAAGTTGGAGATTAAATGAGGCAACTTGTTTATGGGAATCTCCAGTGCCCATGCCAGAGCGAGATCCAGAAAATCCAGCAATCTATAACTGGGATGAGCAAAATCAAGAATGGAAGAAGGTGGAGATTAGTCAATAATGGCATATACTTTTGAAAAATATGGGACCTTTACTGGTCCCGGAACAAATGTTGAATTTAGAGATAATGACGATTTTTCATTAGACCCATTTGATGGTTACTTTAACCTAAGCGATGTTTCAATGCTTTTGGTTAACACTACAGCATCTCCATCAGATTATGTTACTCTGCATTTGGATGGAAGTAGTACTTCCAATGTAACTCTAGAGAGAAACAGTGGTCCTATTCCAACTTTTAACATTGAGGCAGATCTAACTAACTTTAGTAAAGATGTTTATATTGATCGCAATCTTGAAGTACAAAAAACTCTAACAGCAGAGAATTTAATATGGGGAGGAAGATCATTAAATTCTGCAGCTAGTAGCTGGGATGGAAAAAAAGGATTTGATATTCCCCATCCAACAAAACAAGACCACAGGCTAAGATATATTTGCGTAGAAGGTCCATCTGCAGAAGTTTATTTGAGGGGAAAACTTAAAGATTCAAATACAATTGAACTTCCAGAATACTGGAGAAATCTTGTAGATTTTGAAACACTTGGAGTAACATTAACTCCTGTTGGACATTATCAAGAATTGTTTGTTGATAAAATTGAATGGGGTACAAAGATTATTGTAAAAAATAATTCTGGTGCCACAATCAATTGCGATTACACTGTCTTTGCTGAAAGAAAAGATACAACTAAAAATATACCAGAATATGAAGGCTTGACACCTGAAGACTATCCAGGAGATAATAGAGAGTATGTTATTAATGGAAAAAGATATACTTGAGTAAAATACACGAATTATTTCCTTTGATAATTTATCAAGGTGATGTCCAATGTCATGAAGAATTTAAAAAAAATAATTTAGATCGTCTTCGTGATTATTGGTTTAATGGATATGAGAACGAAAGTCCTGAGTACTCTGGAAAAATATTTGTCCATTCAAAAGAAGAATATAAGTCTTTTTTTAAAGAACTTCGTACTCACATAGACAATTACTTCAAAATTCTCAATGTAGATTATAGTAAACTGAGTTATCACAACATCAAATCGTGGGTTGGATGCCATTTTAGTGATGAAGAACCACCATTAAAACCACATACGCACAATGAATCTAATTTAAGTTATGTTTATTATCTAAAGACTGACGAAACTTCTGATAGATTGTGTATTGTTCAGGATAAAAATAAAAATGAATGTGTTGGTGGAATATTTGAAACATCCTCTCAAAACAATTTAATCAGTAATTACAATAAGTATAATTGCAATTACTATACGATTACTCCAAAAGAAGGGACAGTTGTTATCTTTCCGAGTAATGTTGGTCATTTTACGCAAAAGTTTACGGAGAGAAAAGAAGAGCGTATTGTAATTCCTGGTGATATTCGTGTTACTTTGAAAGAAGAACATTTTAACTATCACCAGAGTTCGACGCACCCCTCTCAATGGTTGGAACTCTAAACCCTTGACACCGACCCCTGACCGTGCTATGATACATGGGTAATCAACGGACGACCGAATGCAAGACGAGTACCTCTCACGCTGTGTTGTGGACCCTATCAAGCGTACAGTGTACCTGTATTCCAGTGAAGGTTCAGAAAAGCAAGTGACCTGTGATACGGTAGATGAATTTATGAATGTGCTAGAGTTCGTTCGTGCTACAGTGGATGAAGAAACTCTCTCTTACGCAAGTCCCCTATGAGTCCATATAAAATTTCATATAAAGACCTCAAAGAGGAACCAATCAAGACCACTCCAGAGAATGTAAAAGAGGCAAATGAAGCACTCTTTTCAGCAAAGTGGAATCTCCCTCAAGCAGCAAAGCACTGCGGAATGTCACAAAAAGAAATGAAGTTGACATTCTGGGAGTACATCAAGTATAATCCTACTACTTACAAAGCGTAAGTTTTTTGGGGCGGTGGTGGAATCGGTAGACACACCAGACTTAAAATCTGTTGGGCTTATGCCCGTGGGAGTTCAAGTCTCCCTCGCCCTATGAGGTTATACCTCTAAATAAACAAAAGTAAGGGACTATTCTATGAAATACAGAATAGATGCCAGATATGTTTGGTACAATCGCGGAACACAAATTGTTCTGATGTATTTCATAAATCAAATTCCTTTTACTTTTGACGACCTTCCAGACGAATCAATATTCGATTTGGAACTTATCAAATTAGCAGATAACGAAAGAAGATTTGAACCAGAGGACCTTTATCAAGCATCATATTACTTAATGCTTGAAGAATGTCATCCTCTTATGTTTGAACTTGAACTGGAAAATCCAGAAATGTTACCTGTTGATTAATGCCCTTGTAGCTCAGTGGTAGAGCAACGGTTTTGTAAACCGTTGGTCGCTGGTTCAAATCCAGTCGGGGGCTCTGAGTTCTATAACTCCAATGTCACTTATTTCACAACAAGACCGTCAAATGGTCATTGAAGCACTTGAATATTATGTTCAAAAACTTAAGGAAGATAACTGCACTCCTGCCTCTATCAGTGCATTCCAAACACTCCTTAACTGGGTCGAACTGGAGCACTTCAAACATGAAAATTAATCTATGGTATTGTGAGTCCATGAAGCAGTGGCGTTGGATTCTCACTGATGATTCAAGACCAATCATTAAACAAGAATCTGGTCAACAACCATTTCTCCGTGATGCTATGAATGATGTAGCAAACACTGTAGAATATATGATGGAATGTAAGCAACCTGAATGAAGTCTGACTTCTATATTGATAAAGTAACAAAAAAACAATCAGAAGAACTTTTACTAAAATACCATTATCTTAAAGATATATCAAAAGGATTCAAGTCTGGATATAATTACGGACTCTTTAAAAATAATGAGTTCTCTCCTTTGAATATAGGTGGTCTTCAAGGAGTTTGTATATTCACTGGACTGCCAGTACCTGAAGTAGCGAAAGGAGCATTTGGACTTGAAAGACACGAACAACAAGGACTCTTCGAACTCTCCAGATTATGCATCAGACCTGATACACAATCTAGTGAATATAACATCACTTCTTGGTTTGTTTCAAAAGCGATTAGACAACTTCGGAGAGATACTGAAGTTAAAGCAATCCTCTCTTATGCTGATAACGATTACCATTCTGGTACAATCTATCGGGCTTGCAATTTTAAATATTACGGTCTCACGGATAGAAAAAAAGATTTCTACTATTCAGACGGAACTAAACACTCTCGTGGAAAAGTAAAAGGTTATGAAGGTGAGTGGAAAGAACGAAGTAGAAAGCACAGATATTTAATGGTATTTGATAAACAACTTCAAAAACGCTTGACTTGGAAAGAAGAGTCATGGTATAATATTGAGGTGTGAAGGAAGTGCGAAAAGAGACTGGGAGTAATCCTAGTCTCTTTTTTCGTTTAATAAATAACTTATAACGGAAACTATAAGTATTAATAAGATGGGTCTCTCCAGATTAGATAATTTTCTGAAATCAGTTCGTGGTACAATTATATACGTAGATCCCAATAGTTTAGATTCTACGGATAGTGTTGAAAATCAAGGAAACTCTCTAACTCGTCCATTTAAAACGATTCAGAGAGCATTAATTGAATCTGCAAGATTTTCGTATCAAAGAGGATTAAACAACGATAGATTCGGAAAAACTACGATTCTATTGTATCCGGGAGATCACTTAGTAGATAACAGACCCGGATATATTCCAGATGGAGAGAATAATTATAGACTGAGAAATGGACTAACTTCAAATGATTTCCCACCATTTGATTCCACAACAAGCTTTGATTTAACCGACAGAAATAACTCTCTATACAAACTTAATAGTGTTTATGGTGGTGTTATTATCCCTCGTGGAACATCTATCGTTGGAATGGATCTTCGTAAAACAAAGATTCGTCCCCTATATGTTCCGAACCCAACTAATGATAACATTGAGAGAACTGCTATTTTTAGAGTAACTGGTGGATGCTATTTCTGGCAGTTCACTGTTTTTGATGCAGATCCAAATGGAATATGCTACACAGATTATACAGATAATCTATTTGTCCCTAATTTTTCTCACCATAAGTTAACAGTTTTTGAATATGCGGATGGTGTAAATGGTGTCAGAATTCAAGACGCATTTTATCCCTCTGCTTTAGAATATGATCGTACTGATCTTGACATGTATTATGAAAAGATTGGTCTTGCTTATGGAGCATCATCTGGTCGTGCAATTGAACCAGATTATCCTTCAGCAAGTTTAGATATTGAACCAAAAATTGATGAATACAGAATTGTTGGATCAACTGGTCTATCAGTAGGAATAAGCAGTATTAAAGCTGGTAATGGAATCACCCCAACAAATAAAATTACAGTAACCACTGTAGATAATGTTCCTGGTTTAGAACCAGATACTCCAATCAAAATTAACGGAATAGAAGTTCCTGGATATAATGGACAATATGTAATATCGGAAAAATTAAATGATACCACATTTGTCTATAGAGTTCAAAATGCACCACAAGTAGCTTTACCATCACCAACTGGATCTACACTCGCTTTAGCATCCGATACCGTTAACTCTGCTTCTCCATACATCTTCAACTGTTCATTGCGTTCTGTATACGGAATGTGTGGACTTCTTGCAGATGGGGATAAGGCAAGTGGATTTAAATCCATGGTTGTTGCCCAATTTACTGGAATTGGACTACAGAAAGATGATAATGCATTTGTTGTTTATAACTCTGACACGGGACTTTATGAAGACAATACAATAACTGGTAATGAAAATATAAGTTCCAATTCAAAAGCACTCTTTAAACCAGCATATAAAAACTACCACATCAAATGTGTTAACGATGCATTCATTCAGAATGTCTCTGTTTTTGCAATTGGTTATGCAGAGCATTTTTCTGTTGATACTGGTGGAGACCAATCAATCACAAACTCCAACTCTAACTTTGGTGCGAAGTCATTAGTTTCAAGTGGATTCAGAAGAAATGCTTTCCCCCAAGATGATTTTGGTTATATCAGTCATATTATTCCACCAAAGGATGTTTCCCCAACAGAATATGCAATTGAATTTGACTCTATAGATGTTCAAAAAGTTGTAGGGGTTACTACAACAAACGAAAGGTTATACTTATACGGTCAGACTGACCCAGATGTTCTTCCAGAAACCATAAAAGAAGGATATAGAGTTGGTGCAAAAGAGAACGACTATCTAAATCTTACACTATCGGTTAATGAGACAGTAAAAGAATATCGCTCTCGTATTGTGATGCAGAATTCTCAAACGAGTTCTGAAAAGAGTTTTTATGTTGGTAGAAGCATTGTTGGAATTAATAGCATCGATACATCAAGCATCATTTCTTTTCCAACAGCTCATAATTTCGAAAATGGAGAAACAGTTCGCATTTTAAGTAGAAATGGACATTTGCCCGATGGGTTAATTCCAAATAATATTTACTATGCAATAACGAATGCAAATCCATTAAGTGGATTGACTACAAATACAACTCTTAAACTTGCAAAAAATTTAAATGATGCAATTAATGGAAATCAGATCACAATTAACTCAAATGGTGGAATTTTAAGAATAGTCAGTAGAGTTTCTGATAAGAATCCTGGAGATATTGGACACCCTGTTCAATATGATAATATTCAGCAACAATGGTATATAAAGGTAGCAACTGCATCAAGTGAAAATACAATTAATTCTATTATAAAGACTCTTGGTGTTTCTGCATTAGGAAATGCAACTCCAAGAACTTATATAACTCGTAAAAAAGATAATAGAATTTTATCGGATAGAATTTATAGATTAAGATATGTAATTCCTGCACAAACTGGTAGATTATATGCAAGACCACCAAGTGATGGTTTTGTTATTCAAGAATCAAATGCTTCTATTGGGTCAACCACTGGAGAAATACAAACATATTTTGGTACAGGAACTTTATCAAATATTAATCAACAAAGAAACTTCAAATTTATTGCTGATGCAAATTGGAGTGGAAATGTTGCGAATATTTTAACAGAATTGCCACATAATTTATCAGTTGGTTCTCAAGTTGAACTTGTCAACATTAAGAGCGAATATAATCCAATTGGCGTATCCCAAACAGGATTTAATAGAGTATTTACAGTTTCTGGCATTTCAAGCTCCAGACAATTTTCGGTTGGATTAAATACAAATCCCGGCGAATATTTAAATGATACCACAGAAAGAGATATAGATCTTCCATACTTCAAGAGAAAGAAATATACTTCAGTTTATTATATTCAACAAAACAAAGAGGTTCAAAAATACATACCAGAAAAACAAGATGGTATATATTACTTAACTATATTAAATTCCTCAAACGCACCCACAGTTACTCCATTTACAGAAGAAAAATATTCACAATCAATAAAAGATCTTTACCCACAACTAAACAGAGACAATCCAGAATCTGATCCAGATGCAGCAAATTCATTTGCAACTCCATCTTTAATTGGACAAGTTGTTGTTGATGATGTACAAAATAGTATTACTAAAGAAACTATTAATGATTTTCTTAAAGATAATGATGTTGGAGTTGGTATTACTGACATCAAATCATCATCTCAAACAAATCATGACTTTTATACATCAATAGAACATGGTCTAAATCGAGTCACTAAAGTAAGTATTGCAAATACTGGAGCAAAATATGTTCCCGGCACATATTATAATGCAAAATTAGTCGGATTTGTTGGGTCTGCTGCAGGTCAAGATGCAACTGCAAAAGTTGTAATTGACTCTTACGGAAGTCTTTCCCAAGTTCAAATTATGCATGGTGGTAGTGCATATGGAATCGGAAATACACTTGCTGTAGTCGGTATAGCAACAACAACTGGACACACTCACGGAGTTGTTACTGTTTCGAAAATTTATAATAATGTTGGAGATGTAGTGAGGGTTTCTGGAATTTCTTCAGTCTCCTATTTGGAATATAATGATTTATATAGAATTACCGATGTTAAGGTTGGCGCTGCAAAGAGCTTTGTGGCAGTTTCAGCAAATCCCGTGCCTAATCGAAGTTCAACTGGGGTTGGAAGAACATTCTCAGAAAATTCCTTTGTTTATTTAACTGGAAGATCTATTGGAATTTCAACGATTAGATATACCCATACAACTGGAATTGCTACGATTGTAACATTAGAAAATCATGGTTTTAGTATAGACAATACTGTTAGACTGAGTGGAAATCAACTTCCAATTCATAATGGAAGATTCTCTATTATTAATAATGTTGGGTTAACGTCCTTTGTAGTAAATGTTGGAATTGCTACCACAGCTCAAAACAGTACAAGTTTTGGTCATGTTTATCCAGAAGGAGTAACTTCAAATTATGGAGATATAAGTCCCGATAATGAAAATATTTCTGGAAGAGTGAATTATAATTATGCTGGAATCACTACTACTTTGCTTTTTGGTATTACCGATGCAACCACGGATAATGTGACCATCCGAGGAATTGATAATTTGGATATTAAAATTGGAGATTACTTGCAAATAGACGGAGAAGTTGTAAGAGTTAAAACAACTGTACCATCAACAATTGTTAGTGGAGATCCAATTTTTGTATTTAGAGGTGCTCTTGGTACTAAAGCAGTAAGTCACAAAATTAACTCTACAGTAAGAAGAATAAGTGTAAATCCAGTTGAGTTAAGAAGAAATTCAATTATTCGTGCATCTGGTCATACCTTCGAATATGTTGGATTTGGACCAGGTAACTATTCAACTGCTTTCCCCGATAAGCAAGATAGACAAACTTCCACAGAAGAAGAATTATTAGCACAATCTACAAGAAGAGAAGGTGGTGTTAATTTCTACACCGGTATGAATGATAAAGGAATTTCATATGCGGGTAATAAGAAATTAAGCACAGTTACTGGACAGGAAGAAGTATTTGATACTCCAATCTTAACCGTAACTGGTGAAGATATTGGAAATGAACCGTCTCTTAATGTTTTGACTGCTATTGAAGGGACTTTTAATCGTTCTATCCGTGTTGAAGGTGGGGCAAACGGAAGAGCAATTTCTGAGTTCAATGGACCAGTAGTTTTCAATGAGAAGATAACTTCAAATTCATCTAAAGGTATTGAAGTAGTTTCTCTCTTCTTACAAGGAGATGCAGCAGTCTCAAGAAAGCATACTGTAGGAATTTCTACTCCAGCACTTGCTGGTAACCCGGGTGATGTTCATTATAACGCTATTCCATCTACGGGTGATTATATTGGTTGGGTTTATACTAATAATAATAGATGGGAAAAGTTTGGAAGAATCTTCCCATATTCGGAAAATGCTGTTGGACTATCTGCAAATGGAAACTTTGTTGGTGTTGCATCCAACATAGACATAAGAGGATCTGGTCCGATTAAGATTAATGGTTCTTTTGGATCTGCGATAGGTATCGCAACCATTACAGTTTCTTCCGACAATATTGCTATTGGTCTCGCTAATAGTACCTCATATGTTGGATTAACAACTCAAATTAAGTTTGTAGGCACAAATCTTCGTGTAGATACTCAATACAATACAACAACTGGCATTTCTACAGTCAATATTATTGGACTTGGTGAAACTTCAATTTATAGAGCAAATCAGTTTATTAAATTGAACGCAACGCCAACTAATTTCTTAAAGGCAAATGGTGCAGATGCCCCATTATCATATTCCGAAGTTACCACAGCTCTTGGATTTGTTCCCACCAACAGTTCCTCTCTTACTGGTGCATATCCATTAGGAAACTCAGCTGTTGTTGATAGTATTGATCAGGCAATTAATGGTGGACCTTTCAATGGTTCAAGAACTGATTTCTCCATGAAGATTAATGGTACTAACTATATACCATCAGGTAATGCGGCAAACCTTATAGTTTCTATTGGGGGAGTTATTCAGAAACCAGGAACTGACTATACAGTTCTACAAACTGCTGGGGATAACACAAATACAATTCGCTTTTTAACCCCACCACAGGCAGGAAAATCTCACTTCATAGTTGCATTAGGTGCTCAGGGTGCATTATTATCTGATAACTCTTGGAAGAACAAAGGTGAACTTGTTGTTGGATCTGCAAACAACAGTGCAATAATTGTTGGACCTGGACCTGAAGGTACTATGTTAACAATTGATTCAACTGTAGGTGCTGGCATAACTTGGAAAAATCTATATTCAACAACATCGACTACAGCAAACAAAGTGTTAGTTAACAAGGAATTTTGTTCCGTAACTCAAAATAATACCACAATAACTTTGCCAACAAATCCAGTGGCTGGGTGGTTTGTTACAATAAACAACACAGGCAATTTCCAAAATATTACCATCGCAAGAAATGGTAGTTTACTCATGGGACTTGCGGAAGACATGATAATGGATGTCGGTTATGTTTCGCTGAATCTCATGTTTGTAAATAGCACCATTGGTTGGCGATTATTCTAAATTAGGAGGTTACTAAAATGTCTCAAACACAAGTAGATTTAATTTTAGATGGAGCAGTGGGGACTGCAGATATTGCCAATTCTGCAGTCACAACTGCAAAAATTGCTGACGGGAATGTTACGGCAGCAAAAATTGCTGCCGCAACTATCACAAAAGATAAACTTGCTGCTGATGTTTCTTTTAAGACTCCATTTACAACAAATGGATTTTCTAATCCTATTTGATTAGGTTCCGTCTTCTTTGATTACAATAATATTGTAAGCACCGCATGTTGCACTAAATGATTGATTTGCGGAGAGAACAATTTCATTAGGAAAAACAAGAGGCTCACGACCTTTTGCTATACTTGTTGAACCTCCAGTAAGGGATATTCCACCCCAATTCATCAAAGTACAATTTGCCATGAAGTTTATCACTAATCTTACATTTTGACCGGTGCTATTGGTATATGTTGCATTAGTACTTCCACTTAAAACTTGAGAAGCCATATTAATTCTGAAATACTTTTATAATATTTATAAATAAGTAAAAAGGTAGGCGCTCTCCTCCAATGGGAATAAATAAGAATTTTGTTGTCAAAAACGGTTTAGAAGTAAACAATAATCTTATCTTTGCCGACGCTACAAACGATAAAGTTGGTATTGGTACTACCGTAACAAGAGCAACTTTAGATGTTCGTGGTGGTATTGCCGCAACTCATATAAATTTAACCGGAATTGCAACTTTCCAAACTCTTGTACTTGAAGGACCAGTAGCTGCAGGAAGTCTAACAAGTTTAGGATCAACTGGACAGTATCTAAGAACAACTTATAGTGGAGTTGAGTGGTCAAGTTTTCCTAATTTTAGAACGGTACAAACTTATACTGCTTTTGATGGACAATTTGAGTTTCCATTTACTCATACACCAAATGAACTTGATGTTTTTGTCAATGGTGTAAAATTATCAAGTTCAGAATACTATGATAGCAGTGTCGATGTAACTTTAGTTTCTTCAACAAATCAGGGTGATATTGTAGAACTTGTTGGTTATGGTGTGCTCGGCGCATATACTGGCGGATCAACTATTAATGGTATTACAGTTCTTGATGAAGGAACACCTGTAGGTACAGTTGATTTAGTTACATCAATTAACTTTGTTGGCGGTGATGTAGTTGCTGCTGGCACGGGTGCAGGAGTTACAGTATTCATTACACCAACTGACATAAACTATATCGATGGTGATGCAAGAATCACTGGAATATTGACTGTAGGTTCTTCAAGTGTAACTATAAATGGTCCACAAAATAAAATTGATACTGGAACTATCACAACTGACGAATTAAATGTAACTGGACAACAATATTCAAGTTTAAATTTTACAAAGACAGTAGATAATCCAGTTTCTATTGGATCAACAGAAATAATTTTAGACAGTAGTTCCGATATTATAGTTGGAGATAGAATTACTGTAGTTGGAGTGCTAACTTCAGCACCTGTTGTTGCAATAACTACAACTGCAGTTACTCCATATAATAGAACATTTTTAAATACTTCAACAGCAATTAACACTGGAATAGGTTCAACAGCAATTGGTGTTGCAAGTACAATTGGAGTATCTGTTGGAAGTTCTATCAGTATCGTTGGTATTTTTACAGATGTTCCAGTTGTTGGATTCTCAACAATTTTAGTTCAAAGTGGTTATGTTAATGCGGTTTTAATCAGTCCCGGATTTGCAAAAACCACTGTAATCCCGATTAATTCTCCAGTAGGATTCTCAAGTAGAGTTACTCAAAAAGATGTAGTTCAAATTGGAGCATCCAGCACAATATCAACCGGAATTAGTTCTGCAAGTTCTGTATTGGTACAAAGATTTGTAAATTCTTCCGGTCTTTCTGTAGGAAATGTATCAATATCTGCGGGTATTGTTACTGCATCATCTGGTATTATAACATACTATGGTGATGGACAATATTTACTTGGCGTAAGTGTTGGTAGCACCCAATATTGGAATAAAACATCAGTTGGAATTCATACATTATCTAATGTCGGCATAGGAACAACGGCAAAATCAGCATATTCTTTAGATGTAAATTCTGATATTAACTTTGGTGGTTCATTATATCAAAATGGCAGTCTTTTTGTCGCTTCGCGTTGGACTACTGGAGCAGGAACAACAATTTACCGACAAAGTAGAGTTGGTATAGGTACAACAAAAGCAGATACTGACTTGCATGTACAAGGAGATCTTAAAGTAACGGGAAATATCTTAGATAAAGATGGAAATTTTGGTTCTTTGGGTTATGTCTTAGGAAGTGATGGTTCTAATGTTTCTTGGATTAATAGTTCAACATTAGGAATCCAAGGTGCTCAAGGAATTCAGGGACTTGATGGTATTCAAGGTCTCATGGGAATTCAGGGAAATGAAGGTTATGTTGGTCAAGATGGTTCCCAAGGTTCTCAAGGTGTTCAAGGAATTCAAGGTAGATCAAATCAAGGTGTTCAAGGTCTTCAAGGTTCTAATGGAACACAAGGCACTCAAGGCACCAGTGTTCAAGGAAGAGAGGGAGCCTTTGCTGGTCAGGGAGCGCAAGGAACTGAAGGTTCACAAGGAACTCTAGGTCCTCTCGGCAATACAGGTCCACAAGGTGTTCAAGGTACTCAGGGACTTGCTGGACAAGATGGTGTATTATTGAATGTTGGGTCTTCTGGTTCATTTAATGTTGTTCTAACATCATCCTCCGCAGGAGTTACTACTCAAATTTCAAGTTCAGATTCGTCAAAACCATTTGTTTTTGACACATCTATTCCCGGTGTTGGAATTGGAACAACAACAATCAGTAGCAATTTGCATATTGGTGCTGGTAGAACAACTCCTAATGGAGCTCCAATCAAAGTTAATGCAGGATCTTTATTAACAACGCCAGAATCAAATGCAATTGAATATGATGGAGTGAATCTATTCGTAACACAAAATGATATTACAAATGGAACTAAGAGAGCATTTATTGACTCAACGCAATTTTATAGATTAAATGCAAACGGTAGTGATATTAGTGCAACAACGGCAGAAACCTCAGTTTCTTGGTTTGGAAACAATGTAGGAGTTTCACTTCTCTCTGGACATTATTATGAAATTGACTATAATCTCTTCTTCACGAAAACGACAGCAGGAACTTGCACATTGCTCTTCAGTTCTTCTTCCGGGTCTGGATTTGCATCATTAACTGCAACTGGTAATGTTACTGGTAATATTGACATTGTTGGTGGAAGAGTACTTGCAGGAACTGGTCAAACAGTCACAATGTCTCCATCAGCATCTATTATTAATGGTGCAGGAGGATTGATTCAGGTTAAAGGACTTGCTATACCATCTGCAGACTGCAGAGTGACTTTAAAAGCATTTGTCAGTGCTGGTACAATTACGCCGCTTAAGGATAGTTATCTAAAAATTAGGTGCTTAGGAAATTCAGACTCAATTGGAAATATTGCTTAATTATTTCGCTCCAATTCTAAATAAGACATAGGAGATCTACAAGAATGGCATACAACAGAGAACTATCGCAGTTTGCATCTTATTTGGGTGTAAATGATGCGGCTAAAAGAATAGGAATATTAACAGATATAAATGTTTCTGGTGTTGTTACTGCCAATTATTATCATGGAGATGGTAGATATTTAACTAATATTGTCGCATCATTTGTTCCAACGGGTCCAGCAAAATCAATTCAATTGAATAATGGTGGATATCCTGCGGGTGCAAATAACTTTTTTTATGATACAGGTACTGATAATGTTGGTATCGGAATTTCAACTCCAACATCAAAATTTCATGTAACTGACACTTCTCTTTTTACTGGAATTTCCACATTTACAAATACTACGCTTTTTAGAGGAAATCCAGTTATAATTGGATCTGCCACTTCAACTGGCACTCCATCACAATCACTTCAAGTAACTGGCAACGCATATATATCATCAAGACTTGGAATTGCTCTTACAGTTACGCCAACAACTCAAGTTTCTATTGCCGGAACTTTAGGATTATCTGAAGTTGGTGGTACTGGGAATAGAACTCTGATAACATCAACTACAGGTGGATTAATCATTAATCATAATGATTCTCAAGATATTATATTCCAGACTAACTCTACAAATAGATTTAGATGGAGACACGCTTCAAGTGCTCTATTAATTGGCGCAGATACCCCAACTGGAACGGCAAACCAAAGACTTCAAGTTGCTGGCGGTGCATATTTTAACGGATCTTTGGGTATTAATTTTGCTGCTCCAACATCAGCTCTTTATGTTGATGGCGATTCTTTCATATCCGGAGTCACAACATCAGCAAACTTTAATATAACAGGACAATACAGAGCAGGCAATGTACCAGTTATTGATTTCAACCGAAGATTATTAAATATCACAGCAGGTGCAATCGTTGGTATAAACTCTAATGGAATATATGTTGGTGCAGGTCTTACGACATTAGACTTTGTTGGAACTGGAGTAAGCGTTAGGGTCAATAACTCAACTTCACGAATTGAAGTTGCAATGAGAGATGAAGGTATTCTTGGATCATATGTTGAAGATGCAAAAGATATGTTTGGGCATCTACCTTTTGAAAAAAGAATATTAGCGAATGAAACAATCACAATTGGAAATCAAAATACAGGAGTCTCGTCAAGTTATGTTGTAGGAAATTTTGCAAAGTTAGTGATAGATTTTAACGGAACTTTAAACATTGATTCCAATAAGGTTGTAGTTATAAATCCACTGGGATTAAATAAATAGACTATAAATAACTAAAAAACAAATTAGGGATATGTCTCAACTAAATGTTGATAATATTGCAAATAGATTAGGGACAGGTGGACCTACTGTTCCTGCTTTGACATCTACGGGTAGCATTACTGTTCAAGGAAATCTGAATGTAACTGGAATTACAACTCTTTCTTCAGCCAATTTCCCCTCGGGATTTACCGTTTCTAGTGGTACTATTACTGCACCTACTTTTACATCAAATACTGCTTCAGGCACCGCGCCATTTACAGTTTCATCTACAACTAAAGTAAACAATCTGAATGCAGATTTACTTGATGGATATGATAGTTCGATATTTTTTAATGCAGGAAATCTTAGTTCTGGTACAATACCAACTGCAAGATTAGCATCAGGTACTGCTAACTCAGGAACTTTCTTAAGAGGTGATCAAACTTGGCAACCAGTCACATCTGCCGATTATAACTCTCTTGAGCAGATTTTTGGCGGAACAAGAAAAAGTATTTCGGCAATCTATAGTATTAATGCAAGACAAAATACTCTGAATGGTTGGGCAACTAATGGTCCTGCTGTAGCTGCTGGTCCATTGGTCAGCGATCTTCGTGCATATGGTGCCAATGGACAGTCTGATGCCGAACAGTGGTCTTGGTTTGGTTTAGGATTTATCCCAAGAGTAAATGATAGTACTTATAATTATGGAGATACTGGACAAAATTATCCTCTCACTAGACAGCAGATGAATGTGACTGGGAATAATATAGGTTCTCAAGCTCTATCAGGAGCATATCCAAACAGTACTTCTTACAACCCCGTAAGCATCTTAATGATGCCAATTCGTAATCATTCCAACATTTCTAAGACAATTACAATTTATGGAATGCATTCATCATATTGGTCATCTGGACATGATGGAAGTTCTTTGTGGGTATATTCTCCGGGACAAAACGGAACTTATAGTGGAGTAACATCTGGTACTTGGACAAATCTTGGGCAAAGAACTGGTAATAGTAGTTACGGACTTACTTGGTCGGCAAACATTACAATTCCAGCACAAACAACTTATGTTGTCATGCAAGTTGCAACATCATACTATTGGACAAATACTGGTGGTATTTTTTGGATGTATGACCAAAATAAATTCTATAATTTATCATCTACTTTTTCTGATCCATATATTCAAGTTGATAGTAGAATGATTAATACTATGAAATTTGCTGATTGGTATAGATACGGTCTAACTTCAACTAATCAGTATCAATTCTACAAAGTTTATAATGCATGTGCAGACATGTATGGTAATAGATAATATAAAAGGAGTACTCTAATGGCATACGTACAATTTAACGAACAAAATATTAGTACAGTTCAAGTATCATCTGAACAAGAAGGTGATGGTTGGTATTTAATTCCAACTGAACATGAAGGTCATAGTTTTTATAAACTTGTTGATGGGGAAGTAGTTCCATTCTCCGAAACTGAGGTTGAACAATTTAATCGCAACACATTTAAGAAAAGTTATCAAACAGAATTAAAAACTAAAGTTTCTTTAGTTTTAACTGAAACTGATTGGTTAGTTCAAAGACATTCTGAACAATCTAGTTCTAATGGAGAAACATCTTTATCCGATGCGGAATATTCAAGTTTAGTTGAATATAGATCAAATCTTCGTTTTCTTTCTAACGAAGATTTATATCCTGAAGAATATGTCTTTCCAGAATTTCCTCTGAAAAACAGATATTCGTTCAGTTCAATAAGTGATTTAGAATCTTTACTAAATTTAATTCCAAATTGAACTTGAGGTAGACACTCATAAAACTGTCCACTGACCTCCCAAAACCGACTTGGGAGGTTTTATAATGTCTAAAGACACCTGAGAAACGAATGAGGTACTCAAATCTGAACCGACTGATTTTTGTCGGCAGTTTTGTATGGGTTGCTCATTGGGCAACCAAAGTAACCGAAGCAGTGTTTAATGCACTATTCTGATGCTTACATTATACACCAGTGGATACAACTATAGCAAGCGTCGTTGCAATCAAGTTGTAGATTGGTTCATTTCCAAACACCTTCCAAGATATAAACTTGAAATCATTGTCAATCATCGTGGAATGTTACGCGATGGAGTTTATGGTTGGGTAGGAGTAATTGGTTGTAATTGGAGACCAAGATGCTTTGAGATTGAACTACACAATCATATGGACCCTGACCATTACACCAGAACCCTTCTACACGAACTCTGGCATGTTTATCAGCATGTTATGGGTGCTCTGAAGGATAAGCACGGAAAGAGGTACTGGAGGGGCATAGACCACTCTGAGACGGACTATGAAGACCAACCATGGGAACAACAAGCATTTCAAATGGAAGAAGTGCTTTTCAATGAATACTTAGACTACTTGACACAACACTGAAAACTCTGTACAATGACCTTTGTGGAGGTTGAAAAACTATGATCACTATGAAAGCTCCTAAGACCAAGAAGAAATTTGTAAGTGTAACACCGCTAAGTTCCAAGGCAAAGAATCGCTTTGTGAATATCATGCAATCACTTCATACAATGGAAGTGGAACAAGAAACTGATAACATGTTATTTTTGGTTTCTATCAATCGACAATACTGCACTTGGATTCCCAAGTCTGGTAATGAACATTGGAAAATTGAGAAATGATTGGATTGATTGCTGCGTTGACTTGTGGAATTTCTACATACTATGGAGTCGGAGACGGATTTCATGGAAAAGTTACTGCGAATGGTGAGCGGTTTGACGCTTATCGTTGGACTGCAGCTCACCCTTATCTACCTATGGGTTCACGCATACGGGTGACAAATCAAGACAATGGTAAACAAGTTATTGTTCGTGTAAATGATCGTGGTCCATACTCACATGCTGATTTGGATCTTTCTTATGCTGCTTTTGCTCACATTTCTTCTGTAAAAAAAGGTAACGCTGTCGTTTGTTGGAGGGTTGTTGGATGAAAAAACTGATTGTTCTTGCTGCACTATTGTTTGGTTCTCCTGTTTTTGCACAGTCTGCACCAGTAGTTCCTAAGGTAAAAGTTTATCGTCCTTTTGTATATGAAACAAACTGTATTTTAGAGTATGGTGTTCAAACCTATGATGATGTTTGTAAAGTCATTGAAACTCGTGAAACTGGTGGAGCATTGAGAACTCGTAACATTTTCTCCAATAAGTTTGGTTTGACTATCAAAGGACGGTTTGATAAAGAGAAAGGATATGTGACTTGGGATAGTCACAACAAATTTGAATATAAGTTTGATTATAAAGTTGGTGGTAGTGGTTGGACTTATGTAATGCCAGGTGTTCTTCTTGAAAATATTAGTTGGGACTGATGAAAGTTACTGAACATAACATTCAAGATACAGACTTGAATTTGGACGATATTATCGAACTAATTCGATTGGTTAAGAAAGAATCAAAAGAGCATGAAGATCGTGCTGTTTTGCTACGCTATGGTGTTTTGATTGGTAAGTTGGTCTGCCTTCGACATGACTTAATTTCTTAAAAAATTATAAACTACCTTAAATAGTAGTAGAATAGGAGAAAACCATGGTTGTATTTCTTACTGCAACCATTATTACTTGCTCTGACGCATTGAGTGTGATTCAACGCATTTCTAAAGTTGTGGGATTAACTGAAGTTCAAAGAACAGAAATTATTCAAGAAATCCGCAAAGTTATTCCTTCCTGTCCCGTTAAAGTAGTAAAACAATGAATGAAGAATCTCAAATTGACAAGTGGAATCGTGGACTGACTCTCTTTGAGGAAAGTGTATTGAAACCAGATCCTGAACTTCGCAACTGTGCTCATAACCAAAAGTGTTTTAATGAACTTATGGCAGTTCGTGAACAAGTCCTACAATATCTTAAGACATTGAGACAATGAGTTCTTATACCTTTTGGTTGATTATATTTGCTTTTGTTTTGTATTTTATTGCTACAGACCAATCAGTAGCGAGGGCATTTTATATGCTAACTCAACTAGCAAGAGTACAGTATGAAAAGACAAAGTGGTGGATTTTACATAATCCAGCAAATCCAATTGTAAAGTATTTTATGTGGAGAAGAGCATATAAACTTGCGAAGGAATTGCAACAGGAGTTAAAATCAAGAAATAAATAAACATTATCTGAGTAATACATATGCTCTCCACTCAATACCGTCTTCGCCTTGAAGCAATCTGTGAGCGAATTGTAAAAGGCGAATCTGTAGAGTTAAGCGACATGATTTGGGCAGAGAAGTTGGCAAAAGCAAATCGTTCCGCTGCAACACTTCTAAGGCAAGCAAGACGCCGTGCTGCAAATCCAGATATGCAAGAAGGAAGTTTAGATGACTTTATGAACGCATTGGATTTGGGTGATCCCGACCCTTCAAATCACCGCACTGGATTCAATGGAGCTGATGATATTATTGATTTCTTCACAGGAGACAAACCAGACGATTGGCGACAAAGAGACTGATGAAATATTTACTTTTACTTTTGCCATTTGCAACTCTACCCGCAAGTGCTATCACTTGGAGAGAGTTTTGGGAACCTTTTGAACCAAGAGTTTATTATAGAGAACCAATTTGCACAGAAGTTGTGTATCGTGAAGAATATGTGCCAGGCAATAGATGGAATCCTGGATATGTAAGGACTTGGAGAGAACGAGTCAGAGTTCCTTGTTCAATTTATAATTAAGTTGTATTAAGCAATCCACATAAACCTCCTAGATAGTGGTAGAATAGTAAGGTCATAAAAATGAACTGAAAACTCTTTATTATGATATTCTTTGTGCGTGGAGGTCATTATGCACAATTTAATTTCTTACAATCAACTTGCTGGGTGGAAAAAAATCGGTAATACGCTAGATGAGTTTATAGACCAGCACGAAATTATGAATTCATATTTTGAATGTCTAACTGAATGTGATGAGGATACGCAGAGTTGTAGAAGAATATGTAGAAAACTCTTGACCACATAGACCAGTTTAAAGTCTGTCCATTCACCCTTGACTTTCGCGGTCAAGGGTTTTATAGTAGGTGCATAGACATCCAAAGCAATGACCTACACAGCAAAACTCAAAGTTTCTTTTGATACTGAATGGACTCCAAGTTATTCGTCTGGAATGTATGACGACGAAACTCTTCCTGAGGAGCATTATACTTTTGAGATTCCCTGTGAAGACATCAACACCATTCAACTCTTCCGTTTCTTTGGAACTGTTGCCCGCACGATGGGACATAATGAAATTGGTATTATGAAAGGTGCTTGTTCGCTTGCATTTAATGATATGCGTAGTGAAGAAGATATGCGTAAAATTTCGGAAGAGTTTGAGCTGATGATGTCAGAGGATTATTCTAAAGAACTCCGTAGGTTGGAAGATGAGATTTATGATCTGAAAGCAAAACTTTCACGCTGCCAGCAACCCGAAAATCCTCAATATACCGATGAGGAAATGTCAGCAATGACTCATCAAGAATGGAATGGTGTTGTTCCTGGGTCTCCTGAAGCAGTTGAGAAAGGTTGTAAGTGTCCTGTAATGGATAATGAAGAGATGCCTGAAGAACGCAAGTGGGTTAATGCTGATTGTCCTATTCACGGTAAAGTAAAATGACTGAACGAGCACAAGAATTTATGAATGAAGTATGGGAACACCGAAATAATTTCGGTGCTGATACTGAAGAAAAGTTAGTTTCTGCTATTCTTTGTCTTGCTGCAGAAAAAGTGCAGTTCTTTACGGCTCAAGATGGTAGAATTGTTTTGGATAAAGGTGATATGATTCGACTTGCAGAGGAACTAAACCAATGAAAATCTTTCAAGTCGCAAAATGGGGTGTAAGAGAGGATTATGGTAAAGAGTTCTACCTATCACTCTTTCTTACTGAACGATATTCACTGCTTCAAGTTGCAGTTGATTTTGGTGAATATGGTAAGTGGATTGAGTGGCCTTATCTTCAAATCTCTATGGGATATGGTAGACTGTTTTCCTTTCTATTCTCTCTTGGTCGTTTAGGATTTACTTTTGATATCTGGGGGAGAAACTGGCGTGATGAGTTGTTCTATCAAGCAAAAGATTATATGAAGTTGAAAGATGACTAAACCTCTACCTGACAAAAGAGAACTTGATATAATGTGGACTGTTGCAACCAGTACCAGTTTGGAAACTGGCACAAGACCTAACATCCATTTTGCCAGGATGCTGTATGATGAGTTCAACGACATCAAACCCCCAGTAGGACTTGGAAAATGAGTGGTGGACATTTTGGTAACTGTGGTTACGATTACTACAAAGTTTATCAGTTTGCTGATGAATTGGAAGATGAGATTCTCAAAAATGGTCAGAAACGTGAAGATGGTGGATACTATGGTGAAGAGTATTATCCTGCTTTTGAACCAGAAACTATCGAATATCTAAAAGAACAACTGCCAAAAATGAAAAAGATGGCAGAGATTATGAGGCATATTGATTATCTGTATTCAGGTGATCATGGTGAAGATAGTTTTATGGAACGGGTGAAAGAAGTGGAGGCTAAGTATGAAATTTGATGGAATTGATTGGGCAGTTTTGTTTGTATTTTTTATTGCAATCGTTGCTGGTGCTATCATCACCTATGATGCCCAACAACAACGAGTATTATTCCAACAAACATACAATAAAAACTTGGAGTGTCGTCAAGCACTCAAAGACCAAACAGTAGTAAGAGTGAATGAGATTTGTGGAGAAGTTCCTGTGATTGGAGATTTTGTGAAATGAACCAATATTATAACGACTATCCAAAAGAACCTATTGGTGGTGGTAATCCTTATTACTGCTGTTCTTATTGTAAGATAAGTGACCCACAAATCAACGGAGAACTTAAAAATCATACAGAATGGTGTGAGTATCGTATTCAAAAGGAACTTGGAAAATGATTGAACTTCGTATCGTTGAGAATGAACTGGGAGTGAAACCAGACATTCAGTATCGGTATCATATTTTTACTACTGATGCTTCTGGTAATTTATGTCCTCCCATCCTTTATGATTGTGAGGAATGGAGTGAATGGAAAACTGCTCCTTATGTAAATGTAGAGGAGATTGAAAATGATTGAAATCAAAAAATCTTATGTCTTGGAACTAACAGAACAACAAGCAAAAGAACTCTATTGGATTTTGAGAGATGTAAATTTAGAAACTGATAATACACTAAAACTTGTTTATCATGAACTAAAAAAATTATTTGATGCGGGGATACGATGAACGAAACACTTAATAAGAACCTCACACTCATTCAGGAGGTTGCTACAAAGGCACTTGAAGAACTCAAGAATTCCACAGAACGATTTGGTGGTGTAAATTATGCTGACCTACGAGTGGTTGATGTGTGGGTGAAATATAGTATTCACGAAGAGGATTTGGAGTATGGTGTGTTGATTGAAGAATGTTCTCCAACTGCTTATGATTTTCAGGATTATATGTTAGAATACCTGAAAGATAATCTGCCTAATAATTTGGGGTGGAGCATTTATGTGGAGTTGGATTGGTGATGACTAAAACTCAATCAGCATTAGAACGAGTTATTATTGAACTTGATAGTTGGTGTGATAATTGGACTCCGACATCTTATAATGACCCTCGCATTAGTTTGAGACAGATTGCTGACCGTGCCCGTGATGTTTTAGAACAGGAGAAAAATGACTATGATTTTAGATGAAGAAGTCATCAAACTTGTAAAAGAACACTTTGAAGAAGATTGGGATGAAAATGATGGTTGGGAGTATTCTGGAAACTTTGATGCCTTTGTGAAGTTTGCCCAAGAAATCTTTCAAATGGGTTATAATGAAGGTAGTTATGATATGTCCTACTATGAGTGAAATGAAACCCTTTATCTTTATCTTCATCATTCCACTTCTCATCATTACTGGTTATTTCCTTTCTATGGAACTACTGAATACTTACAATACTCAAAAGGACAGAGAGATGTTCTTGAAATCTTATGAGATTGTGATAGAATGTAGGAAGTCTTATAATGTGATTAATTCCGCAACTAACATTTGTGGTGAAGTTCCTGTATTTGTGAGTTCTGTAAAATGACTAAATGCACCTGTTCTTACATTCAAATAGGAACCAAGACCTCCAATAGCAAAAACCTCAATCCAGATTGCCCATTACACGGAACTGATAGTGTGTGGTATAATAGTCCAGAACAAGTCAATAAACGAAAGGATAGGTCTCAACGACTTCGGGAACTTTATGATGCTGCTCGCAAAGCAAGGGAGAATGTGAAATGAAAGTTTATTCACTCTATCACAACGAAACTTATGTTGCTTCCTTTCCAAATAAGGAAGATGCTGTTTTCTATGGTAAGCAATTCTATGAGGATGGATGGTCTTGTAATATTATTGAAGAGTATTTGAGTAAATCTCCACCACTTTATAGCACTCCTTATATTCCACCTGCTTCAAGCACTACTCCTACTATTCATAATGTAGTAAAAGCAGAACCTTATAAAGATGTGAGAGCAAATTGGGAGGAGAAATGACTTACGAAGTTCAAACTTGGGATGATGCAGATAAAACTGTGTATTATGAAACCGTAAAGGATGCTATTGATTATGAGAGTGCTCGTGATATAATTGTAGAGAAGTATCCAAATCGTAAAGTAATTGCTGTAATTAGAAAATGAATTTACTTGAAACACTTGAATACTTTCTCACAGAAACCGCAGCAGATATGGATGGTTTGTCTTGGGAAATCCGTGAGGAAACTAACTTTGAGGACAACAACATAGACCATTTGACTGAATGTTATGATTTCAATAAAGAACTTTATGATAATCTCAAACAAATCAAACTGATGATTGAAGAGAAAGACCCAGTAAAACAAATCCTCAACGACCCTAATGATGAACTGATTGAAAAGTTTGTGGAAAAGAAAAAAGAAGTTAATGATAAACTGATTGAGAATGTGCTAAAATGGTCTGATAAAGTTTTAGATGGTATTGATTTGAATGAAAAACTACCCGATGAAGAAAATGACTGAACCAACAGACACAGAAATCCTTGAATTTCTACTCAATCAATTCAAGATGTGTTCTCCTAAAATGAATGGAGAACACGATTGGGTTTTTATGAATAGTGGATTTCCTATGAGTAGAGCAAAAGGTAAAAGTGCCCGTGATGCTGTGATTGCTGCGATGAGGGCAAGATGACTGAAATTGTTAATCTTGAAGAATGTGTTGATTATGTCGTCAAAGTTGTTCGCAGAGACGATACAACTCTTTATGGTAAAATTAGAAATTCTCCCACCTATCCAGATGATGACCGTCCTTTTGTATTTGATTTGGGAAATGGTGGGGGACTTCGTTATAGTAAATATGGTAGAGTAGTAAAAAAGGCAAACAAACTTGATATTATTTGGATTAAAAAAATAGCAAAGGAAACCTGTGATGACTGAAAGAAAACCTATACAAATCTCTGGTGATATGGTATTATGTTCCGACAATACCTTATGGAAACTTGATGGTAGTTGGTGGGCAAAACTTGCTCCCATTCCTACTGACGAAGAATACGAAGAACAACGAGATGCCAGATTGGAATGGCATAACAAACTTACAGAAGCATTATATGAACGAGGTAGTTGGAGTAAAAAATGACTTATAAATAAAATGTCTATAGAAACCGCAATTCTCTACGGACAGATTAGGTGCTTTCGGGCACCTTTTCTATTATAAATACTAATGCGGTTTCTGTAGAATAACGATGACTTACCAAAGTCCAAGAATTTACATATACAAAATTACCTTTGAAGAAGTTCCATATTACTATTATGGAGTTCATAAGGAAAAATACTTCAACGAAGAATACTGGGGTTCTCCTACAACAAACAAGTGGTGTTGGGAACTTTATACACCAAAGAAACAAATACTTCAATTTTTTGATTATACGGATGAAGGTTGGTTGAAAGCACAAGAAATTGAAGAAAGATTGATAAAACCATTTTTTAATACAGATAAATGGTGTCTAAATGAAAGTTGTGGTGGTAAAGTATCTCTAAAAGTTTTGCGTGAAAGTGGAAATAAATGTTATGAACTTGGTTTAGGAGTTCATTCACTAACCAAAGAGCAAAGAAGTGAAAATGCTAAAAGAACTGGTAAAATTTATGGAAAAAAAGGAGGTGAAAGAGTATATCAACTTGGTGTTGGAGTTCACGGAAGAACAAAAGAACAGATGAGTGAAGATGGGAAACAAGGAGGAAAAAAATCATACGAACTTAAAATAGGAATACACGGAAGAACCAAAGACCAGATGGTTGAAAATGGTAGAAAGTGTGGAAATAGAACATATGAACTTGGAATTGGAATACACGGACAAAGCAAAGAAAAAATGACGGAAAATGGAAGAAGAGGTGGAAAAATAGGAGGTAAAAAAACAAGTTCTCAAAGATGGATGTGTCTTGAAACTGGATTTATCACAAACGCAGGTGCTCTTTCAAATTATCAAAAGAAAAATGGAATAGACATCACTAAACGAGTGAGAGTGGTATAAGGACACTTTACAAACTGGAACAAGGTGCCTTTACAGGGCACCTTTTTTGTTGTATACTGACCTTATGAGTAATCACTTAAATGAATAACGATTGGAAACCAACTGAAATCAACGAAGGACAATCAACAAACTGGGAACCAAGGAAGCAACACCCCGAAGAAGTCGCAAATGGACTTCGTGATGCTTTTAGACAAGCAATCAAAGATGGTGTGATGGATGCTACTCCTTATTTTAAATCTATGACTTTCAAATCTGATATTGAAAAAACAGAAGCAGAAATCAAAGTGCTTCAAAAGAAACTTGAACTCCTCAAAGAGATTGAGACACATAAATCTCAACCAAGAATGTATCTTGAAAACTCTGGGAAGTATGAGGTTGTCTCTTATAATGGTGAGAATTATTATCGTCTGGAATATCCAACTGATGTTATTTGGTATAAGAAAAAGAAACCTGCTGATGGTATGATGCTGGTTCGTATTACTGATGGTGAAACTCGTCGTCTGCTTGAAGGACTTTGGTTTAATGAGGTGCGAAAGGGAAATTATACTTATGTGGGTGAAGAATGGTTGCCTGATGAGTTAGAATATGAAGAAGATGAGATGGGATATAATCAAGGATGGAATGATTGTTTGAACGAAATCAAGAGGAAAAACTGAAATGACTGAACCAGAAATCATCGTAGAAAGAAAAAAATACGGAAGATGTGCTGTGGATTATACTATGAGAGTTTATCAAAAACTTGATGAAGAAACCATAATGATTGATGGTGTGAAGTATCAAAAAGTAGAAGAACCAAAACCACAAACACTTTATGAGATGTTCTGTAAAGAACAATTGGAGTTTGTAAATAGAGAAGTTATTTGTGATATTGTTGAAAGATGGTTGCCTGATGAAGATGGTGGTGATGATAGATATGCTTGTGGTTGGAATGATTGTGTTGAGAAGTTGAAGTTGAGGTTGAAATGATTGAACCATTAAACCATAAATTAGATGTAAGTAAAATCAAAACACTCACAGATGTAAAGAATGTCTTTGAGTGTATGAATTTGTATTCTTATGCTGAAGAAGACCACGAAAAGTATGAACTCCTCAAAGAATACTTCACAATTCCAAACGAAGCACAAGAAATCAAATTTGAACTACCACGCAAGTCATTAGAAGAAATCTCACAAGAGTTTGATGAGAAGATTGATAAACATATTGAGAGTATCAAGCATAAGTTTGCTGAACTCAAATGTCATCAAGAGTATTACTACAATCAAAAGTTCAATAGAATTATTGAGAACTTTAAGTATGCGAAGGAACACGGACAATTCCCAGTCAGACTTACAGTAGGTAATTTAGATTGTTCTACTCTTGGTGTGAGCAGTGCTGTAGATTGGACTACAGAATTTAGAATTGGTAAAGATGTGGTAGGATACTGGGACATCAAACCAAACATCAAAGTGTATCTGGAAAAGAAACCAAATGTGATTGTGAGATACTTTACTAAGCTACTTCTTGACTTTACTTGGAACGACAAGTGACACTTTCTAAACTGGCACAAGAGCATCCCACAGGTGCTCCTTTTGGTTGTATAATGACTTCATAACAAACAAACCGATGCACTACGAAACTGACATCATCATTCATCAGTATTCATCTGATGGTGATTTTTATTACAAACTCAAAGTCACAGATGTAATGAATATGGATTACTACTATGAGGGTAGTGCTTCCACACTTGATGATGTTATGGAATGTATCCAACTCCATCTCAAACAACACCAGAACTGAAATGACTGATACACAAAAACTTCAATTCCTTCTCACCAAACTTCAAGAAACTGCAGACAGTAAGCATTGTTATGATGAATGTGGTGATGATTATTCTCCTTCAGACGCTGGAAATTATGATGATGCTTTTGATGCGGGATTTGAGTATGGTGAAATAACATTTGCTCGTGATTTGCTTCAACAACTTAAACTTCAAACACAAATTGAACCTCATTTGAAATGACTGCCTTCACTTACAAAGGATACGGACGCATCTACACTAATCCAGAACACATTCAAGTTGTAGAAGATATTATCAAATTACTTGATGAGTTTGAGTGGAGTTATTATCCAGAAGGACTTGTAGCATCTTGGGATATGTATCCAAATGTTGAGTATGTTGGTAAGTTTGAATTGGATGGAGAAAAGTTCAAAGAATTCTGTAAAAAAGCAGACATTCCTGTGTTTATCTTTGATGCTGGTATGAATGATTATCCTTCTGGATATTATCCTACAGAACCTTTGAGTAAAGAAGAAATCAAAACACTTTCTTATGGAGAACTGAAATGACTATCAAAGCAACTGAACTTCTCAAACTCTTTTCCAAAGCAAAGCAACTTGATTTAAGTGTTGAAATTCGTGAGGACAAAGATGGTGATTATATAGTTCGTATCTACGAAATGTACCACCCAGAAGGATTTGATGAAACAGTATTCATCAATCAACAAGGTGAAACTAATTGGGATAAGAGATGTTATAGTTTTGATTATATGATGGATGTTCTTGATGAAAAGTTAGAAGAAAAACGACAAGAAGAAATCAAAGAACAAAAACGACAAGAACTTCTTGCTCGTTTGACTGATTTTGAAAAGGACTTGCTTGGAGTAAAATGACTGAACGAGTAAAATTCAAAACTATCACACGAGTGATTGACCCAAAGACACGCATTCATTATCTGGATGCTGTTGATGAGAATGGATACCATTGGTCTGCTCAAATGACCCACCAAGAAGAACCTTGGATTATCTACAAAGAAGTTTGGAAAAAAGACCCACAGCAACCTTATGACACTTGAAGAAATCCTAGAAGAATATGGACAGGAAGTATTAGACACATACTACGAACTGTTCCCAGACAAAAGTATTTCAAAGTTTCCTGACCGTTTCTGTGGTTTTGTTGGTGAATATTCTGATTTTGTGTTAGACTGTTACTATTCAACGGGTAGTGATGAACTTGAACCTATTGAACACTTTGAAAACGGAGTGTTTCAAGAGTATTATTACTACGACGAAAAAACCTCAACTGGATTTGTATTTTATAATGAACGATGAAACCAAAAAACGCAGGATTTGACGGAGCAAAAGGTATCAATCTCAATCATCCTGCTATGGAGGATGGTGGTATCTTTCAGTTGAGAAGAGGTAAAAAACCATTACAACCAGATAAGTATAATCTCAAAAACCAACTACTCTGGTATTATCCTGACGATGAGGATGCTAAACTTTATTATTGTAATGAGAACAACCAACTATTTGAGTTGGATTTTATACCTGTATCACAATGACTAATGAAGATATGCCTTGGGTGATTGGACTAACTGATGAAGAAATCCAACAACTCCGCACCAATAAACAAGAACTCACAGAATACGGCAAACAGAAAATCCGAGAACTTATGAATAAAAAACCAACTCTTTATAATAAACTAGAAGAGTGGGTTGATTATGGAAACTTCGCACAATCCAGAGATGTTCTGGTAAATGAGATTGTGAATATCGTAAAGGATTGGTTGCCGAAAGAACACGAAACTAACAGTTATAAGTGGAATGAGTGTATTAGAATGATTAGGGAAAATCTACGATGACTGATGGTAAGTTGAGGTTTTATGATAAAGGAAAAGAAACTCTCACAATTGATGATAGTTCTTGGGGAAAAGTCCAAACTCCAGAAACACAGTTGCACATCAAAGAAATGACCCACGAAGAAATGCTTGAAGAAGCGGCAAAACGAGAAAAAGAGAATGAAGTATTAAAGATTGCTATTGATTTCATTGAAGAACATTCAGAAGCAATGAAACAACTTCGTAAGATTGAGCATGAAGAACTAATTGAAGAACTGCAAGCAAAGAAAAAAGAAAACTTCCAACTGGTTGCCGATGCTTGTATGAAAGAATATGAGCAGAAGTATCATCGTGATGTATTCCCAGTGGATGAGCATTGGGTGTATATGGTTTCCGAATATTTCGGCACAGGGGAGGGTCAAACTGTGTGTGTTATGATGACACAGGCAAATCCTGGTCATAAAGAAGATTTTGAAAACTCTACCAATAAGTATGTTGCTTGTACTACACAGCAATATCGTGCTGTAAGGGCATTTCATGAGCAGTTTGGCACTTGGTATCTTCATGGTCTCAGATTTCTCAGTAAAGAAGATTTCTTCAGTGAATATTCATACTACATTCCTCCAGCAATGATGAAGCTCCTTAATAGAAGTTGCTTCAAAGACTTCTACACCCGTGTTCATTATAACTTCTCATAATGGACTTCACAAAACGCCAACTGGTTCTATTGACAACTGCCCTTACTTTGTTCTATGATGAGATTGCAAAGACAGCACCTTCTGAAATGAAGTTGGAAGTTATGGAACTTGCACAGATGATTCAAGATGCTTATGAGGAAGTAGAGTGAGTAGATTTACTGAAAACCCAGACGAAATTGTACTTCAAGACATTCAAATGTTTCATCTTGAAAGTATGAATGAACGCACCTTATGGGTTGGTGTGTATACTGAAGACGATAAAATCTATCACTTGAATATTTCTGCGGATGGTGATAAACTGAGGTACTATTGGAGTGATGAAACCCCGTGAGATTTGAAAATCCAACGAAATGGGAACTCTTTCTTGATGGATTCCATAACTTCTGGAACTGTCTGGATTGTTATAATGACGGGGATGATTGGGGATATAGTGAGTTCTGGGAAGGTTTATCTTTGGGATGGTATATGGAGTACATCTATCCTTATGATGACCCATACAATATCACTATTTCACCTGAACGCAAGTTGAGGTTAGACCAAAAACCACCAGTCATTTATGTATCAGAAGAAGCATATGATGCTCTTGTAGAAGCAATCAATCAACCACCAGAATATAATGAAAAGATTGCTAGATTATTAAGTCGTAAAGCACCTTGGGAAGATGAACGAGAAATCTAAAATCTACTACAATATCTGGTGTTGTGCCTATCAACGCAGAGGGATGTACAAAGGAACAGATAGGGAGCACAGAGAGCATGAAACTATCCGTATGTGTCTTGATATGAAAGACGTAAAGTTTTACCAATTTGATACTGAAAAACCGCATTATCTCTAATGACTTGGATCGATTACTACATTAACCACTGCTGGTTTACTGGTTGGCAAAACATTCGCGGATCATTTCGTATCTGGCGTGATTTGATTTCTGGAAACTATAAGGACTATGCGCTGATGTGGTATGACGACCCTTATGAAGAGTGTTTGTCTTGGTTTTGGCAATGTTTAGGTGATGACGATACTTTACCCAAGGAGTTTCTTGAGCATCTGCAGCAAATGGCAGAAGATGTAAAGACTGGTAAAGTTAAAACAATTCCATTTACCCTAGAAATGATTGATAAACTTGATGACCTTGTTGGTGATATTGAAGTTGATTTAAATGAAAAGTTACCCAATGAAGACATTACCTGATAAAAACGAATTGCGTATTATGTGGAGTGTTGCTACTTCATCCGCAATTGAATCTAGACAACCTGCATATGAAATCTTTGCCAATCTGTTGTATAATGATTTAAACGATAAAGAATTTCCTATTAAACTTGGGGAGAAGAGTGATGGGGATGTTTGACTATTTGAGGTCTTCCTATGATCTTGGAGAACAATTCACAAATGTAGAACTACACACCAAAGATATTGAAGACGGAATAGGTGGCACAATGTCTCACTATTGGTTAGACCCTCACGGATATTTGTATCATATTGATTTCTCCCACACTGCAGACTTTGTAGAACTCAAAGAAGGTGATGAAGGATATGATTCTATACATCTGTGGTGTAACTTTAAGTGGGTTCCCAATGGCAATCACGGAAAAATTAGTCCTTGTATGATTACCAAATATGTTGAGGTTTATCCTCCAACTTGGGACGGTGAATGGACTGACTGGCCTCGCTGTAAAATCCACTTCAAGTATGGTAGACTTATGGACTATGAGTTTGGAACACGATGATTTCTACTGAACTGTTTCCTCATGAGAATCACCCATACCGATTAGAGTTTGGTGAAAAGAAAAATCCTACGGTTTGTTATTTTTCTTGCGAAGAACACTTGCAAAAATATCTAGAAAGGTATAGACTGGATAGTAAGACAACAAAGATTGATTATCGTGATGGAAAACCCATTGAGTCCAGTAAAAAACACAAGAGAAGTGTGGAACAAAAGTCTAAACCAAAAAGTGACGGAAGTTCAAGTACAGTTCGCAAACGAAAACCCAGCGTGGATTCCAATCGAAACACTACTCGCTCTACAAAGTCTAAAAAATGATACAGGTAATTGAAAATGAAGATGGATCTTTCGATATCTCCTGGGATGAAAATTCTCCTACGGAAAGTATTCTCAACACCTGGACTGAAAAAGACTTCATCAAAGTCATTATGGAACATCTTCAAAAACTGAAAGACGATGGATGATAAAACCAAACTCATTCTTGCTATGATGCAGATTGATAATCTTACTGAACTACTAAAAGGAAATCAGTATCAAGACTTTCTATACAGTAAACTAATCTCCACACGAATTGAACTACAGAGGCAACTGAATCATTATGAGTAAACAGTTTTATGACGACGATGCTTTTTATGTGGAGCAAAAAAGTTGGGGTACTTGGCAATCACATTATCCAGATGGTGGTGGGATTATCACATCACTAACTGAAGACCAATGTGTAACTGCTACTCGTTGGTATTTAAAAGCAAAACAAGACGGTGAGTTTGACAAATCACCTGATAAAACTTATGATTCAACTGTTGGAGGAAAACTATGACTATTCGCAATTTTGTAGATAAAAACGGCAATTCGTGGGAATGGGTTGAGACAGAAGAGACTGTAAAAGCAGTTCAAGAACTTGCAAAGTTTGCTGGTAATTACAACGGACCTCTTTATGCACCACATCCTGATTTGAAAAATGAACAATAAACCCCTAACGCCTGAAGAAGTACAGCAAGCAGCAGAACAATTCTTTCCTTTGTTTCGCATTGTTAATAGTCGTATGCCTACAAATGCCACAACAGAAGACACGCTCAAGGTAATGGAAACGGTCTGTAATCTTGCACACAAACTTCGTTTAGAAGAAGAAAAGATTAAATTTGGATTCAATAAGAATGAAAATGCGACTGAATCCTAATCAACAATTTTGGGCAAATATCTTTCGTTGTGCTGTAGAAAGGTCTAACATTTACTTTAATGAAAAAGACCTCGATAGACACGCAAGAGAGCATACAACTGTCGTATTAGCGTTACAAAAAGGAGAACAATTTTGGAAAGAACTGCTGTAGAATATCCCTATCATGTTCTTGATAAGACTACTCCTTGGTATGAGTGGTTGTGTTACTGCGAAATCTGCCACCAATTAAATGCTCCAGGACAACCATCTTTGGGGCGTTTTATGTCATATAGGCGTTACTTAAAATCTGTTGGACTTCTTGATAATGATTAGAAAATTTATTGAATGGTTTTTTACTTCAACAGAAATTTTTGTTGAAGATGATGTTTATTCAAAGTTACTTGAACTTGAATTGAGAATTGAAGCACTTGAAGCGGAAAGTGTAGAGAATAGCAATTGCTTTTATGAACTCTCTAATTCTATTGATGCAGTTGATGCACGCATAGATATTCTGACTCTTGAAAATTGGAATAAAAACGATGTATGAACTCGATGATTTTGAAAAGGCTCTTGCACACTTTGGCACAAGAGTCGATGTAATTATTGCAATGGAAATGGGAGGCAAATTAGATGCTGACGCTGCTTACAAAAATATTAAAATGGAACTCAAGGAACTCAAACGAGTTCGAAAGTCTATCAAGAAAGACAAGGATTTGTGATAAGTGTGGAGTGGTGAAACCACTTGACAAAGACCACTATCAGGTGGTAAAATACTTCCGCGATGGTTTCTCTTACTATTGCCACGATTGCTCTAAACACAAACCAAGAAATGACTGACTTTGATTACAAAAAGTATTCTCTTGAGAATCTTGAAAATTGGATGCATGATGCAATGTCTTCTGGTGAAGCAACACCAAAAGAGATTTATGATGTAATTGTTGGTGTAGTAAAAGATAATTACTACACATATAAACAAAAAACATCTGAAGCATATGAACTTCTTGGACTTTTGAATAGTGGTGTTGATAATAACAAATATAAGGATTATCTAAATGAAATCTTGAGTTGTGATAAAGATAACTCTTCACCAGAGTGTAAAAGTGCTTGGGATGATTTTTGGGAAGATATTGATAATCGCTCAGAAAAATCCAAAGTCCATATAACTGAAGATGGAGACCTTTATCCAGTAAAAGATAGAGTAGTAAAGTGGCAACTTCCTGTTGAAGAATGTAAAGATACTGATACTGATGAGACAGAATATTTTATCAGTTTCCCTGATGATTTATTAGAAGCAGCAAATCTGAAGGAAGGTGATACTGTGGAGTGGATTGACCGTGGGGACGGTAGTTTTGAGTTGCGTAAAGTAACTAAACCACTTGGAATGGATGAGTGTTGATGTATACAATCAAACTTCTTGCACCCGCTGCTTTAATGTTATGTGCCGAAAGTGCATTATCTAATCAAGGATATTGTGCTCTTGACCAACCCAAACCATCTGTGGTAAGATACTACGAAGCTGGTAAGTCCTGTTATGTTGAAGGGACTTTTTACACTAAATGCGAGGACCGATTAAATGGCACTAAGTAAACAAACTTTAGATCATATCTTGGAAGCAGAATCACATCTTCGTGCTGCTATTCGTGTTGCATCTACATCAGAAAAACCATTAGTTGTAAAACAACTGTCACAAGTTCTTCTTGATATGGAAAACTGCAAAAAAATCGAAGAACTGATGGATATGTTGGAAGATAGAAAACCAGGAAGTCGTGGTAGTTTTGGTTCTTTCTTCAACGATTAAGAACTGTTAAACAATCCCAAAGAGAATATTAAGAAACCACACAACCCCCTTAAATAGTGTTAGGATATGGACATAATCACGGGAGCAAAACTTATGACTCTTCCTTCAAAGGGAAATAAAAAACTTACAGACGAAGAGTTTAATGAAATGACTGCACTTAAAAATGTAATCAATCAACGCCCTGCTGCTGTAGTTCCTGAGAAGATGGAGCAATTTACTGAGTATCTTGTGCGAAGTTTGAGAGAAAAGGGTGGTTGAGTTTCTGGGGGGTTGACAACCCTCTTTTTTATGCTATACTTATCCAATGAACAAAACTTTTCTTAAATGGGCTGGCAATAAAACAAGAGTTCTGCCCCATCTTATTCCCCATATTGGTTATCCAAAGCGTTATTGTGAACCCTTTGGTGGTAGTCTTGCTGTTGCTTTGAATACACCAGCACAGCAATATATCCTCAACGATGTGAATAAGGATTTGGTAGCAATCTATCAGAATTTGGTAAATCCAAATGATGATAGTTTCATTCAATACTGCGAAGAACTATTCACGCCAGAGAATAATACAAGAGAAGTATATTTGGAGTTGCGAGAGCACTTCAATCAAGCAACAGATACTACAGAGAGAGCAAGGTTATTCATTTATTTGAATAAGCACTGTTTTAATGGACTATCAAGATATAATAGCAAAGGAATGTTTAATGTTCCTTATGGTAGAGAAGTTGTAAATAAGGATACTGGGGAGAAAGAAATACAAAGTGCTTACTTTCCCAGAGAGGAAATGATGAACTTCAGGATGTATTTCTTATCCAAACAATTGGTGAGGTTCACATCACTTTCTTTTGAAGATTCATCTCTGTATGAGGATTTGGAAGCAGGTGATGTTGTCTACTTTGACCCACCGTATGTTCCTGCATCAAATACTGCAAATTTCACAAGTTATGCGACTGATGGATTTACTTCTGACCAACAAGTTCAGTTAGCACAACTTGCAGAATCTCTTTCATCTAAAGGTATCAAAGTGATTGTATCAAATCACGATGTTCCTATTACAAGAGAACTCTACAAAAATGCTACAATCTATCAAATTCAAGTAACTAGAACGATTGCTGCAAAAGGCGGCAGTAGGAAAAAAGCAAGTGAACTCATAGCAGTTTACTAACTTGGATCCTCTAAAGTGTACCTATAATGTAAGCAACAAACTTGAAATGTCCACCCGAGCACGAATCGGTCTTGAACTTAAGAATGGTTCTATTCTCTCTGTGTATCACCACTGGGATGGTTATCCTGAATGGTTGGGTCGTATCCTGAACACTCATTACAACACTCGTCAGAAAGTTGCTGACTTGATTGATGGTGGTGATATGTCTTGCTGCTGGACTGATGACCGCTGGAATGATAGTGCAGTGAAGGGTGTTTATGGACCCAACTATTATTCTTATCGTAACGATGATTGTCCTCCTCGTCTTGATGCTGATTTGTGTGAGTATCTTCTGCCTGCTAATGGTGAAGAGTATGCCTATGTCTTCCGCAACGGTGAATGGGTGTGCTACAATATGAATTGTTATGAACAAAAACTTCCTGAAGTGATTGAAATCCCCTCTGCTGCGCTTGCTGTTTAATTCTTAGGTAAATTATTATGAAACAACAAAACGGATTTATTGACCCTGCTGTTGCTGCTATTGCTGTCGGTGTGGTTGTGATTGGTGGTCTCATCTTTATTGGTGGTCCACAATATAATGTGTGGCAGCAATCTCTTGCTGGTAAAGCAGAGTTGCAAAAAGCAGAATACACTCGTCAGGTAGCAGTTCTTGAAGCACAAGCAAAGAAAGATAGTGCTCAACAACTTGCTGATGCTGAAATCATCCGTGCTACTGGTGTTGCTAAGGCAAACCAAATCATTGGTGATAGTCTGAAGGACAACCGTGAGTATCTTCAGTATCTTTACATTACTGGTCTTGAAGAAGGATCTAACAAAGGTAATGTGACCATCTATGTTCCCACCGAAGGTGGTATGCCTGTTCCTACTCTTCAAATGAGCAAATGAACAAAAAGTACATTGTTGTTGGATTGATTGGTTTTGCAGTTATTCTTGGTTGGAATGTCTTTCTAATCCAGCGTGATGACAAAATGTATGATGCTTACTATCGCTCTAAGGCAATAGAGAATCTCAAGAAACCACCCTCTATAGAAATCAGATGAGTATTGTACTCGGTGTAGCAATCTACGCAGCACTGGTTGCATTTGTATCCTCCATTATGCTATATTACTTAAAGGTAATGTATTCACGCGAAGAAGCAAAACTTAAGGAGAAATCCAAATGATCCCCAAACGACTCCGTGACCTTATTAAACAAGCAGAAATGGACAAAGTAGCAGAAGAGTTCTGGAAAGAAGTTGAGCGTGAAGCAGCGAAACTTGAGGTAACTGTTGACTACTATCTCGCTGAGTTTTACTAATGACTTTTATTCTTGGTATGGGAATCGGTATTCTTTTGACTGTAGGAGTTTCTTTTATAGTTGCTTCCGACATTGACAATAACGACAACTAATCTTAAACTTAAGAGGTAATTTACAAAGACAAATGGCACAAAAGTTTCTTTACATCGTTGACCACTACATTCCTTTTCCGTCCAGTGAATACGGTGGACTTTGGAATGTGATTGCGGAAAACGACAATGAATGTTTTGATTTGATTTCTGCAGAAGATTCTGACAATTTTTATGAGCAACACTATACTACTCTTCGTGAAAATGTGTTAAGCGCGAGGACTTATGCGCTTGCTGAGGATGTAGAATCTGCAGTAGTTGAATCTTTTACAACCTGATGACTCACCACGTTACTCACACCAATAAAATGGTGTTTGATTTGAAGAAACAGTACCAAGAACGTATTGAACAACTGCAAAGTAAAATTGCAGAACAAGAACACGAAATCTCACAACTGCAGAAACAAATTGAGTATATGTCGCGTGACAAGTTCTATGATTGCTGAGTTTCCGCATAAAGCACCCGAAAATTATTATTATGAGTTCGAAGAGTTCAAGCGTGGAGTTATTGCTATATGGTTGTATTGCAATCGTAAGTTTGATTACAATAATGGTGCTCCCACAAGGACAATCTGGGGATTCTACAAATCCAAGACCAGAGAATACTTTGCCCCAATCAATAGTAAGACAGTTGGTGCTCGTGTAAATATCAACGACACGCGAAACTATTCAGCAATGCCTATCAAGCAGTCTCCATTGGATGCGTTCTTTGTATGACATACAAACCACAAGTCAATGATTATGTTGAATGGACAAAAGGTGTTGAAGGTTGGGTTTATTTTAGGGATGACGAATATGTTACGATTGAGTATGTTGTTCGTCCTAAAGACCAAGTAAACTATCACGCCTGCCCCATTCACGCAAATGAAAGATTGCTTGTTGTTTGTTATAAAGAAGATTGGAAACATTTAAAGTATGTTAAATCAAGAAAATCAAGATATGAAGAAGAACAGAACTGTCTGGCGATTGCTTGCTAAGGCACTTGGAGAAAAAGCAAGTAAATGTGATAAAGAAGCGGATAAGGTAGCACTTATCCGCCTTTTGATGTTTTTGAGCATTTTTATTACCAACTGCTTCATTATCGCTAATGCAATTCGACATTGGAATGATGAGACTAAGATAGAAGTATTTGTTGAAACTTCTAGTATGCCAGAATATCAAACTCCACCTATGAGAGTTGCAAATAAACCCCTTGAGTTTGAGTAACAATAAATAACTAAAAAGTTATTCATAAGATGGACGCTCAAGACATTCGCAATCTTCAAGAAGCATATATGGAAGTTGTTGAAAACCAGCAACTTGATGAGATGCCATATCAAGTAATGGGTTCTCCTGATGGAAAGAAAGAGAAGAAGATTGGTAAACCAGTAAAGAGTAGAAAGTATGCTGACGCAAGAGCAGCAGAACTTGAAGATACTCATAAAAAAACAGGTGGCAAATATCGTTCACAATATGTTGAGGATTATGACCTATACGACATCATTCTTTCGCACCTTCTTGATGAAGGATATGCTGATACTGAACAAGCAGCAACGGCAATTATGGGGAATATGAGTGAAGAGTGGAGAGAGAGTATTATGATTGCTGAAGGAATGACTATGAAGGACTTCAAGGCAAATCGTCAGAAGAATAAGAGGAGATCTGCTTCTGCTGATGCTGAGAAGAGAGGTCATGTAGGTAAGGAATGGTATAACAGTGGTAGAAGATATTCTCCAGATGAAGCAAAGAGAAGTCGTGCAAATATGGATGATGAAGAAAGACGCACGAGACATCGTAGTGCTGTAGATCCTGATAATGAGGATGATAATAACTACTCTGCAGATAAGACGAAGAATCCTAAGAAACTTCGTAAGCAAAAAGCAATGGGAGAATTAGGATAAAATGCTAACATTTAGAGAGTTCTACGAAATCTGCGAAGCAAAAAGACCAGACACTCCACCTCAAGCAGTTCCTGGAACTTACAAGAGGAGTGATACTGGTGTGCAAACTTATACTCTTCAAAGATATGAAGGTCCAGAAGGGAAACCAACAAAGAAAGAAGTTAATAAGTTAATTGTAAAGCGTAGTGGCGGAAAAGAAGTAACAAAGAGACTGAAAAAGTTAGCAAAATCTGTTAAAAAAATTGATTGATTTTTACTTGGATCCTCTAAAGTGTACCTATAATGTAAGCATGAAACAAATTATGGACTGCTTCGATGACATTCAAATTGAAGAATCTAATGGATTTGATTTTATTGAAAAAGATCTAACTGAACTCATTGAAGAATCTAACGACTTCAATCTTAATGAGTATCTTAACTCCAACTATGATTACTGACAGTTTCTAAACTGTCCACCAAATCACCCACACAGAACACTTTTCCTTTATTATTCTCAAATGACTGAACACATCCCCAACGTGCTCCCTCACATTCAAGAACTGAAAGATGCTTGGCGTCGTCAAGATTTTATCTTTACTAAGCAGCAACAAGAAGAATATGATTTGCTTCTTGCTACTCGCCGCGAACGTGTAAAGCAATTCTATACTGAAGGACGAGTATTCAAGGGTTCATATAAAGCAAAGGAAGTAGAGTTCTAAATACTAAAAAGTAGTGTTTAGATAACAATGAAAACCTTTCAGGAGTTTATGTCTATTTGCGAAGAAGTTGATGACAAGTCAAAAGCACTTGGATTCCAAGCAACAATCAGAAAAGCAAGACCTGGCGGTCGTATTGGTGCTGAACGCAAAAAGACAACTCCTGAAAAACGCCGTATGAAAGCAGTTGGCGGTGGTAAAATGGAACCAGCAAAAGAATACAAACCACGCAAGGATATTGGAAAACCAAAGGGTTCACAAATTCAACAACCAGAACAAGAGCGTGGATCTGCTAGAGAAAGACAACTGGCAGCAGCAAAAGAGGAAAGAAGAAAAGCAGCACAGGCAAGAATTGCTGCTAAGAAAGGTGGAGAATCACCAGCACCAGCAGCAGAAAAACCAAAAGCAAAAGAAGTAGTAAAAGCAGCAACTAAACTTCTTTCTAAGAAGAAAGCAACAGCAGAACCCGCTCCTGGATACAAACCACAAAAAGCATCTGGTCTAAGCAGACAAGAAAGATTGCATGTTACAAGAAAGGGAGAACAGAAACTCCGCGATCTTGTAATTGCAGGAGAAAGAGAAAGAGGTAAAAACATTAAGAGTGAGAAAGACCTCCAACACCGATACACTTCTCGCTGATACTTACTTGGATCCTCTAAAGTGTCCCTATAGTATAAGCACTCAAACGAAACAACATTATGCTCTGGCAAGACCGCAACGGTAACTGGTTCAGCACTGTTTCTCCTATCGACATGAAAATTGAGCGAGCAATGATTGAAGCAAACGCTAACAAAGTCTGGGAAGAAAAAGAGCGTTCTGGTGATTGGTTGTTTGATGAAATGTTTGGCGGTTGATTAACTGTCCGCCAGCACCCTTTCCAAGCGTCAGGAAGGGTGCTATAATGTCTTTTAGATACCAAACCACCTGAAACTCTGTAATTCGTAATGATTCCTCATCTGATCAATCTTCGTCCTCACCAAGAACGCGGAGTTGCTGCTATGCAACAGCATGATAAAGGTCAAGTCATTGTTCCTACTGGTGGTGGCAAGACTCTGAAGATGATCTATGATTGTCTGCGTGAGTTGCAGTCACAAACTCCCCAGACCATTGTTGTTGTTGCTCCGCGTATTCTTCTGGCAGAGCAACTGTCTTCGGAGTTCCTGGAGTTTATCACTAACGCTGCTGTTTTCCATGTTCACAGTGGCGAAACTCATCACGAGTCTTCTACTCGCCCTCAAGAGATTCGCAACTGGGTTGATGCTAATGCCGACAATCATCGCCTGATTGTAACCACCTACAACTCTCTGTCGCGTCTTCAAGTGGCAGAAGTTGATGTGGATACCATTTACTTTGACGAGGCACATAATTCTGTTCAGCGTCACTTTTTCCCTGCAACTGAGCACTTTGCTGCTAATGCACGCCGCTGCTACTTCTTCACTGCTACCAGGAAGACTTCGCTCACTCCTTCTAAACCTGGAATGAACGATCGTGATGTCTATGGAGATATTATTTGCCGCGTTTCTGCTCCTGAACTTGTTGATGGAGGATACATTATTGCTCCTAAGATTGTAGCGAAGAAGTTTGATGTACTTGCACCAAAGCAGGTAACTGCTGAATGTGACAGTAGCAATCTGATGGACACTCTGGAGGATATTGATTGCAAGAAAATCCTGGTATGTGTTAAGTCTGCGAAGCAACTTATCAACCTGATGTCTCATACTGACTGTGCTTCCCAACTAAATCAGCGTGGTTATTCTTACCTCTACATCACCTCAAAAACTGGAGCGATTATTGATGGTAAGAAAGTCAATCGTGAAGTATTCTTTGACACGCTCAATTCTTGGGGTCGTGACCCTAACAAGAAGTTTGTTTGCTTCCATCGCTCTATTTTGAGCGAAGGAATTAATGTCAGCGAACTAGAGGCGGTCGTCTTTCTTCGCAATATGGATGTGATTGAAATGACCCAAACTATTGGTCGGGTTCTTCGCCTTGGCGGCAAAGAAAAGGTCTTCGGTCTCTGTGTGGTGCCTGTATATTCCAAAGTTGGAGTATCTACAGAGCGAGCACTCCAGCGAGTTGTTGATGCTGTGTTTGAGAAGGGTGAGATGGTTGATAGTGTAGTGCGGCGGTGAGTCTCGCCTAAGAACCCAGTCACAGTCAGGGGTCAAAACCTGATTTTTCTTCAATTCTACTGCAGCGGTGTCATAGGTCATCCACTGCAACCAAATTCCTGATTTTTACTAAAGTATAGATTTTACCATGGATTTCGTTGAGTTCGTTCCTGCTTACAACCGAATTAAAGCAAAAGGTTTCATAAAGTCTCATCGCAAAGGTGATACTGGAGTTGGTCATACTTTTGAACAAGAACTTGGTTTGACTGAGAATTGTATCTCTGGTCCAGATATTGATGGAAAAGAGTTGAAAGCAGCAAGGAAAGGTGCTGGTGGAAAACAAACTCTCTTTACAAAGGAAGGTGAATGGCAGATACCTCAATTAAAGTTCCTAGAAACTTTTGGATTTCCTCACACAAAACACATTGGGGAATTGTCTGGACAATCTACTGTGACAAGAACCAAAAACAACAGAGGATTTTGGATTCATACTGATGATGAATATGTTTCCATAAAGCACGAAGAACTGGAGATTGTTAGGTGGGATTGGGATTCACTTATTAAACAGTTTGCTCACAAATTTCCATCTTGTGTTAAAGTATTTGCCGATGTTGAAGTTCGTAATGGTATAGAGTATTTTCACTACAATGAAGCGTATGTCTACATTTCTATTGATAAAAATCTGTTTCGTAAGGCAATCGAAGATGATGTAATTTCTATTGACTTACGACTGAGAACCCAGTATAATGTTGGCACTGGTAAGGGTGTTCGCAATCGTGGCACTTGCTTTCGTATAAATCACTCAAATATGGATAAATTGTTTGTAAAAGAGGTTCTTGAATGAAGGATGTTATTCTTTATGGTGACTGCCGCTCAACTCTTAAACATTTTGTAGACGCTGGTGTAAAAGCACAAATGTGTGTGACCTCTCCACCATACTACGGTCTGCGTGATTACGGTAACGAAGATAATCAAATTGGTTTAGAAGAGTCGCCTGAAGAGTTTATCTCCCAACTGGTAGAGGTGTTTCGCGGTGTGCGTGATGTTCTTACAGATGATGGCACATTGTGGGTTAACATTGGTGATTCTTATTACAACTATCGTTCTGGTAAAGGTCAGACACTACCTAAGCAATCTGTGGCATCTAACAACCAAGATTTGCCACAAATACGAAATCCTAGAAGAGGAAATAAACTTGAGGGTCTAAAGGATAAAGATTTGATTGGTATTCCTTGGATGCTAGCATTTGCTTTGCGTGCAGATGGTTGGTATCTACGACAGGATATTATTTGGAGCAAACCAAATCCAATGCCCGAAAGTATGAAAGATCGATGTACCAAATCTCACGAATATATCTTCCTCTTATCTAAGAGCAAGAACTATTATTTTGATGTTGATTCGATTAAAGAACCCACTGTAGATGGCAAGGAATTAAAACGGAAACGTAGTGTATGGGAAGTAACAACTAAACCATACAAAGGTTCTCACTTTGCAGTTTATCCTCCAGAACTTATTGAACCTTGTATTATTGCTGGTTCTCGTGAAGGTGACACTATTCTTGACCCATTTATGGGTAGTGGGACTACTGCTGCTGTTGCCAAATCTTTGGGAAGGAATTATGTTGGATGCGAACTTCACGAGGAGTATGGTAAATTGATTGAAAAGAGAGTTAGTGAAACTGTTGGTCTTACCAAGTTTATGTAACGATGAAAGAAGGATTTACAATGTTCAAGGATACATATGCTGCAATTCCGTTTGGGAATCAGTATCTTATCATTCACAATGGTCAGCAACTTGAGAAAGTTTGTAGGACCGAAAGTTCTGCGCGAAAGTATATCACAGACCACAAAAAAGGTAAGTCAATGGCAAAACTTCCAGTGAATTAAACTTGGATCCTCTAAAGTGTACCTATAGTGTAAGACGCATTTACCCTATGCCTCGCGCTCGCAAGCAAACTGCTAATGTCTCTGTTGCTCCCGAAGTGTCCGTCCCACAGGTACTGATTACTCGTGAACAATACTTCCAAGACATTCAGGTTCGCTGGCAAATCCATCAGTATGAAGTCAACAAACTTCGTGAAGATGTGGTGAAGTTCACTCAAACTGTTTCGCCTTATGTGAAGCAAGTATTGAACTTTATTGAACAACAAATATCTGCCCGTCGTGTGGCAGTATAAAAACTGACACAGGAGCACTTGCAATTTAGCAAGTGCTCCTTTATTGTACCTTTGTTCGTAAAACTTCAATGATTTTCCTCACTGTTCCTGGTCACGGTTGCGTCTATACTCTGTCGCAAGAAGATGGAGATGAGTTATATTATTCTCCCATTATGCAAAATGGCACTGTAGATCTTGAAGCGTTTGCTCCCGTAGGTCTTGATGATGTAGATATGGATGAAATGGAACTCTTTGATATTCGCAATCGTCTTGCTAAACTGATGCAAGTTTGATTGATTGAAACTTGGATCCTCGAAAGTGTACCTATAGTATGAGTAAGCAACCAATGCAAAATAAGCACCTTGAGCACCCTGAAGATGAAATCCTGACGGGTAATCTATCTGTTCTTGATTGGTTCTCTGAGGTTGATAGTTTTATCAGCGTCAAGATGGATGGTGCTCCTGCTATTGTTTGGGGCACTAATCCTGAGAATGGTAAGTTTTTTGTCTGCACCAAAGCAGCATTTAACAAGCAAAAGATTCGCCTTTGCTATAACGAAGATGACATCTTTACTCATTTTGGTGGACAACCAAGGGTAGCACAAATCCTCATCTTCTGTCTGGATTATCTTCCTCGCACTAACAATGTGTATCAGGGAGATTGGATTGGTTTCGGTAAAGGGTTGGATACATTCACGCCCAACACGATTACCTATCGTTTTCCTGAAGTTGTGCGTCAAGAGATTATCGTTGCTCCACATACTTACTACACTGGTGAGCGTCTGCCTGAAATGGTAGCACATCCTATCACTAGCAAGTTTGCAAGCACAAAGAAATGTTTGTTTGTGCAACCTGCTGTGTCGCTGAATCCTTATCGTGAAGATTTGGAGGATGTGTGTAACTTTGCTAAACAAATGAGCACTCTGTGTGAGTTTGTGAGCGACAAGAAAGCATCACAAATCAAAAAAGAGATTAACGCTTGCATCCGAGAGCAACGCACCATCCGTGAGGATGAAATTGCAGAAAAATGCGATTGTGACATCAACCTCATCAGATTGTGGAAGTTGGTGAAGTCTATCAAGGATGATTTGTTCCTGTTCATTCATGAAGAGGATGACATTGAATGTTTCCTCTGGGATGTTGCAGGTTTCCACGAGGGTTATGTCATTCATAACAAGTTTGGGTCTTACAAAGTAGTTGATCGTGAGGTATTCTCTCATGCCAACTTCACAATCGCAAAGAGTTGGTAACTTGGATCCTCGAAAGTGTACCTATAGTATGAGCACTCCTACGATGCAAGCACAAGCACAACAAACTATTGCAGAGAATGTGTATAAGAACACTCTGCTGCTGATTGAAGCACTGAAAGACAACTATCGTCAGTATTCTATTCGCGGTCACCAAAAGTTCGTGAATGATGCTGATAATCAAGAGTATCATCAGCGCAAGATTGATGAACTCAAGTCTGGCAAGTGTGACATTGATTATACTGTTGAGACTGGCAAAAAGTATCACAAAGTCATTCTGGTGAATGGTGGTGGATCGAGATCGGTTCACTGTTTTATCGACAAGCAAAATGGAGGCGTTTTCAAGTCAGCGTCGTGGCGTAGTCCTGCAAAGGGTGAGCGATACAATCTCTTGTTAATTAAGGACCGTGAATGGTTGTTTGAGAACGCAGATTGGTCGTCCGGATATCTTTACAAAAGGTGATTATTGCAAATAGTAACCTTTGGACTTTTTCCCTTTATAAAGGTCTCCCCTATCAATTTTATGTTCTCTACAAAACTTTCCAAGATTAAAAACTTCTACTATTTCTCCAGTTGGTGTTACTAACCGATGAACTTTTGCTAATGCCAACTCCGTGTTTTTTTGATTACTGCACCACTCAAGATTACTGACATTGTTGTTTGTTTTTACGCCATCAATGTGATTAACTTGAGGGAGATTATTTGGATTTGGAATGTAAGTTTCTGCGACCAAACGATGAACTTTTTTTAACTTCTGTCCTTCTTCCGTTTTAATCCAAACAGTCAAGTATCCCTTGCAATGATTATTAAATCTTCTTTTTTTTGGTTCTTTATCCAATACTACTCCCCACCCATCTCTTCCACGATTGCGCCAGTATGACCAAACTTCACCGTTTTCTGTGATAAAATAACCTTTATGTTCTGGGTGTTCTTTCATCTTTAATACCTGCATACTGTGTTATTATTTATAACCTATCTGTACGCAAAATGAACTACCTTTGTTTTGTTGATGGTTTGCTAGAATACGCTAGTTCAGACCCTTCTTCTTTCGCTCACTATCAGTTAGTGTATGCTGAAGAGCACAAAAATGCTAATGTTCAGTATCTTACTCTGACTGACGAAGAGTATGACGAAATGTTCCCTTATGAGGAGGATGAACAACCTTACCTTGATGGTTGGGAAGATTCGATTTTTGATGGAAATGAAGAATGAGCACAATCCCTGACACTGAAATGACTTATGATGAACAAATCAAAGAAATGACTGTCACAAAGTCTCTCAAACTTTTGCGTGATGGGTTCAAGAACGAACTTGCCACTGCTCTATTCGCAGATGAGCGCACAACTGAACTCTTTGCCCAACTGATTAGTGAGTTTGTAGAGACAAACATTCCTGTGGTTGATGATGAGAACCAGATGGAACTTTCTATGATGCTGTTGGAAACTCTTGACATTGTAGCACGATGACTTACTCTAACCTTTCAAAGATTCGCCCCAAACTTCGCACACAAGGAAACATTACAGGCAACTTCGGAAAACCCAAATCTAAGGGAGGTTCTACACTCAATGACATCGGTGGTAATGGTAACATAGGTGCGACACAGAATGAATACTTGAATCGTCTCTATTATGCTTTTGATAACACTACCGACTCTAAACTTCGTCACTTCATTTATACTGAAATCAAAAAGATTCTCATTCAACAAGGAAAGTGGTGAGTGATTCTTACTTGGATCCTCTAAAGTGTACCTATAGTATGAGCACAACCACTGAAATGGATCAAGTCTTTCACTATGTCACCAACTGGAAAGAAGGTAAGGTGATGCAAATGTTCATTCAACAAATCACCCCTGAGTATCAAGAATGTGACCACAAATATGTTGCTATTGCTCTCAATCCTGTAACTAACAAGAGCATGGTAATGTCTAATCCTCGCAGTCATTATGATACTCTCCAGTGGGTTCGTAAGTTCTGTGGTTCTTTCTCTCTTCTGTACTGATTATGAACAACTATCGACTCTTGATTGAGTATAAAGTCCCCAACAGTGCAGAGACTTACTATGAAGAAAGGTTCATCAAGTCTCGTTCATCTTGTGGTAAAATCGCTGATGATTACCTAGCACAAGACCGCACAAATCTTATCCGCTCTGTTGAAGTTACCCCTGTTTAATTATGTACCGCACTCTTTCTGAACTTCGTGACTCTATCAACCAAATGATTGAGAGTCAAGGTGAGAACGCTCCCTGTGCTGCGTTTGTATTCACTCAACACGATGTCGTTGAGTTTGATGGTGAGGACAATCAAGAGAAGTATTTTTCTTCTCTTTTCACTCAAGATGTGCTCGCTGATGTAGGCGGTTCCGACTACATTTACGAACAGATTGGTGAGGTGATTGATGATTCAATCCGTGACCGTAAGCAAATGTCCATCTACGCTAACTGATTATGACTAACAAAACACAACTTTTTGAGTTTCTGTATGAAACTTGCAAAAAGAATAATGGTGTCTTAGAAGATACTTTGCGTAACTACATTGACTCCTTAGATGAGGTGGAACTTTGCGAACTTGAGGATTTTCTTGTCAACAACTTTGGAGATGATTGATGACTGACGGTTACACTTTCAATCGCGTTAATTTTACTCCTAATGAGGAAAGTTGTATTCTTAAGTTTCTCAATCAAGCACGAGAATGTGGGTATCCTAGTGCAAACGAAGAATGGTATCCTGTGATCGATTCTATCTTCCAAAAATTCTTTAACTCTAACTTGAAAGAGGCACAAGAGTGGCAAACCCTGTGATTCTCACTTGTGTCTCACTGAGAACCCAGTCCACCACTGAAGCAAAAACCTGTTTTTTCTTCAATTCTACTGCAGCGGTGTCATAGGTCATTCACTGCAGGGAAATCCTCAATTTTTTCTAAAATACAAACAAACACATGAAGTACATCGTTGAACTCTACGTTGGTGGCAAAGTCTTCAAAGAAGAAGTGCAAGCAACCAACCCAAAAGATGCCCGTGAGACTGCACTGGCACGAAATCCTCACGCAAAAGTTGTTGCGGTCAATGTAAGTTTTCGTTGATTCTAACTTGGATCCTCTAAAGTGTACCTATAGTATGAGCAACACTTTCACCGTCCGTTTCGTATCCGATGCTCTGGATTCTCCCGAGTATATTGGACCTTTCTACACTGAAGATGACGCCCAAGACTATTGCGATGCCCGCAACGGTTCGCTATCACTTTCTGGGATTCCTTCCTGGGTTGCCTGTTACTCTGTCGTTGACTGATTAGTAATGCGAATTGCTTTCCTGATTGCTACTATTGCACTTGGTTTTAAAGTTGCAATTCCTGCTTATGCGACGGTGAATGAGTATCAAGAACGCCAAGCAGATCAGTTCTGCCAAATTGACCCTAACTACTGCAAATGATGCAATTCCAAGTTACTGAAATCGCTTTTGATTTTGATGATGAATGTCCGTATTGTGGCGAGAATCAATCTCCAGAACACGATGCAGAATGTGATGGATTCTTGGAGTTTGATTATGCCACTCAAGCAACAATCGGTCAAATCTGGGAGGCAGATGATGAAGAAGATTTAGTAGAAGAGATTACAACTGCCTACGGTTGGTGTATCAAATCCATTGATTATCGCCACATCTTGAAATGATTTCCCTCCCTAACTTCACAAACAAAATGACACTTACTCAAGACCAATACGATAAACTGCTTGCACTCTACATTGAGTCGATTGTTGATGGTATGGACCTCGACAGTTTGGTACAATTTGCAAGCGATACGATTGAAGAGAATCTCCGCGAAACTTGCTCACTTCCAGAAGAGTTAATCGAAGAGATTTCACGACTCTATGATGAGGATTATGTGAACGATTTGGTGGAAAGTGTAACACAAGAAAGTTGATAGCAACTTGGATCCTCTAAAGTGTACCTATAGTATCACCGCAATTCCACAATGTCCAAACTTACCACTTTGCAGGTATCTGCCAAACTGAATGTAACTGATTTCAGTGCATTTGATAAACCTGGCAAGAACAAAGGTGCTCGCGGGCAACTGTTAGAAATTGTCCTTGGAGTTCCTAACTCTTCTGACCTCAAAGATTTGGAGGATGGAGAGATTAAGACTTTTACAGTTGGTGAATCTATTGCTGCCACACAGTTGAAGCATTGTCTATCTGAAATCATTGAAGATTCTGTGTCTTTTGATGATAGTAAGGTTGGACAGAAACTGAAGCAAACTGTATATGTTGGATTCACCCGTGAGAACGATTATGTAGGTTCTGTTGTACTGAATGAGGAAACTCATCCCGAACACTATCAGGAACTGCGTGAGGATTATGAGTTCATTTGTGAGCAGATTCGCCGTGCATTTGATATTGAAAGCGAACTGAATACAATCACTGGACCTAACGGATTGCTGCAGATTCGCACCAAAGCATCTAAAACTAACGGTCGCTATGTTCCTCTCCGTTTCGCAGGTGTGACGCTTAAGGATAAAGGAATGGCATTTTATTTGTGTGGTTCATTCGGTCGCAATCTTTTCTGATAGCAACTTGGATCCTCTAAAGTGTACCTATAGTATGACTAACACCTCTTTCGACTTCCAAACCGACATCACTCCTGCACTTCTGGAGTTCATGTGCAACAATCACACAGATTTGAATGATTGTGTAGATTTCGTTTGCAATGTCTTTGACCTTGATGCAACTGACGAACTGATTGATTATGTTGCTGATGAGTTCGACGCTTTCTTCGGCAACTGATTCACACTCACTGTTTTACCACTAAATCACAATGACACACTACAATCCTTACGTTCAAAATCTCATTGAAATGGGATATGATGCCCAAGATTGTTACGCTGTTGCTGCAGTAGGTGAATTGAACCCTACTTATCCGCGTAACATTCACGGTCGCATCTTTGAGACTGAAGAAGAATATAAGCAAGCAGTTGCTGATTATATCAACGGTTTGTGATTCGTAAGAGTCACTAACTTGGATCCTCTAAAGTGTACCTATAGTATGAGCACTTACACTTCACCTCTCACCTCTAAAGTCTACGAAATCGTCAAGACTTCACACACACGAAACGCATGGGATTCTGAAGGCAATTTGACTCCTTATGTGCAATCTGTCTTTGACATCTATCACGAAGGCAAAAAAGTTCAGTTTGCATTAACTGCTGAAGGTGTTGCTGAGAGTGTAGCACATCTTGAGAATCCTGGTCGTGATGTATCTTCCCGCTTTGACTGAATGAGACGACAGAAAGTGAAAACAATTCTGTTAATCTTTATCGTTGCGAGTATCCTATCACCAGGAGTTCGTAACATCACTGCCACCACATTACACACTGTTGCTGACATTATTGCACCCCATGATTGAGACTGATTTCTACATTCTTTCCGAAGAACAATTTGCACAATTCTCACAACTTGCAGAGGAAATCAATGTGAGTATTGATTATTATTTGTGTGAGTTTTGTGATGTATCTGGACCTTTGATTGAAGTGTGATACTAACTTGGATCCTCTAAAGTGTACCTATAGTATGAGCACTTCCCAAATGTCCCAAATGTCTAAAGTCTACGCTGTGATTGGCGGTTTGGATTATGAAGGTGAAGACTTCAAATCTCTCCGCTTGTTTGATTGCTTCTCCGCTGCAGATGCTTACCTGAAGCATCTGGAAGCAAACTACGATTATGCTCTACTGGAAACCCGTGAGGTGAATGTAGAGTCTGCAATCGTTGCTTGATTGCAACTTGGATCCTCTAAAGTGTACCTATAGTATAACCACAACTTCCAACCATGCGAAAGATTGAACTCCAAATGAATAAAGCAATCATTGATTGCAAAGACTGGAAAAATGACAACACTGAAGTTCTCTATTCGCCCGAAAGAGATGCCTCTTATGTGTATCTTCACGGCAATCATATTGCAACGATTGGTGATACCTTCCTTGAACTTTACACCTGTGGTTATAGAACTGTAACCACCAAATCACGTCTCAATGCTATTCTGAAAGTTCATGGAAATGATGCTCGTATCTTTCAACGTGACTTTGAATGGTTTGTGATTGATAACGGCAACAAAGTTCCTTTCACTGAAGGTATGGTGCTTAACTGATGACTAACGAACAAAAGATTGAGGCATTACCCACAATCCGTACCTTCCCATATACGATTGGTCTCCGTACATACTTCTCGGAAGAAGAATATCAAAAAGCACTCCACGATTTCCTGACTTGGAGAAACCACCAACAGAGTAAAAGGAACCGCACTAATGATGACTAACGAACAAAAGATTGAGGCACTGACTAATCTTCTGGACAACGTGATTCACTCTCTGAGTATGAAACAATACGAGATTGAAGATGCAACTGAATCTCATAAGTGTGAAGTAGAAGCAGACAACTATTACCAAAAGATGCTCACTCTAACTGAATCAAACAAAATGTTCACGATTCGCTACTTTACACCGTATCAACAACAGTGGAGAACGCAAACATTCTCTACACTAGATGAAGCAAATCGTATGATTGAGTTCTACAAATCATGCGGAAGTCCTGCTGAACTCATTAACAACTAATCTTCCAATGTTACTCTCCAAACAGTCATTCAACAATCAACAAGTTCTCCCTTTCATAGTAAAGAAAGAGGATGAATATACTGAAGAAGGTAGTTACTCACTTCACCTATTCTCCCGAATCGTTATCACCAAGGAAGGAAAGAAATACCGATACTTACCTTTACGATTTGAAGGAGAAGAAGCACGATTCCGCAAACGTAGTGATGCAGAGGATTATGCAAGGTACAGATTAGCACTTGATTGATGATACACAGTGACCCCACATCAGGGGTCTTTTTTTATGCTTTTTCGTACCATCTATAACCATAAGCATTGCACCAAGTTTGCCCATTGTTTATACGTTGAATGTTGTTTTTGATATTAGCAACGCCACTATAATTACCATCACCTTTGATAAAGAATGACGCCTCACTCATACTACCAAATTCTACGATTTCGTTGGTTTTAATACTTACACCATAGACAGGTTTCTTTCTTTTTTCGTTGCTAATTGCAGCAATTTTTTTATAGTGTTCTATTGAATTTGTTTTTGTTGCTGGTGTCCAATCTGTTGGTTTTGATCTAAAGAAATACCAACCTTTTACCTGTAATTTGCTATTGTCGGGACTGTTAAGTGAGTGATGAATAGCGTGATTATTTGTACGATTTCCTTGTATTTCTTCTGCCGCATCTGCCATTGATTTCCACATCTTTTTACGCCCTAATGTTGGATTGATTCCATATACAGCACCACGAACATTTACTCTCTTTTCTATTACTTTAGGTGTTTCACCTTTCCAAGCCCATCTATATCCAAGTGCTTGAAATGTCACACCTTTAATGCAAGCAATTATCCCAGTTTTTCCCTTTTTATTTCCACAACTATCAGCAGCAATTCCTACACTCTCATAGTCTCTAACCCATTCACCTTCTAATGTATAACAACTCACTGCTTTGGAATGTGGATGATTTGCCCAATACTTTTTTGGTTTCTTTACACCATCACCACCTAATGTAATGTTATATCCATTCTTACCACAAGTATCAAGTTTGTTTATCCAAAAGGTTTCACGTTCATTAACATTATCATCGCTACATTCTTCCAATACTCTAAACTTAAAGTTATCTGCTCCGTACTTACATATGGCACGAACAATAGGCATAGAGTGAGATGAATTGTTCTCTGCTAAATTATCCTTACTTCTTGCGTTCTGTAGGTGTTGCTTCCATCTATCATATGGGTTGGGTTGTGTAGTCTTTCCCACATAGAGTTTGCTATTCTCAAGGTTGGTGATTGAGTAGATGTATGCCACTGAATTGATGAAAAATGTACTTGCGTTATTTATATTTAAGTGCTGAAATAATGATATTAGTTTTCCACAATGTTGTGGAAAAAGTATAATAAATGTGTGGAAAAACTGTTAGAATTGTGGAAAACTTATAGTCATTTAAATGTCTCTGGGGGTCGTTATCTTACAGGTCATTCTATCACACTCGCCCCCAAAATGTCAATACCCCCGCGTTCTCAAATCCCCACAATCCCCCCGCATAAATCCACCGACCCCTGATAAATACCCCCAGACCATTGACAAAAACCGCCCAGCATCTTATAGTAGTTTCATAACACACAGGAGCGAACTTATGTCAGTTGCATATCAGCAGGCACAGAAGCAGCGTTATAGGATTACTCTGGATCTATCAGTGTTCGGTGACTTCGACCCACACCAGATTGATTGGGAGAAGTTATTCAAGTTGGAACCTGCAGAGAAGTGTGATGCTTATGTTGAGGACCTAAGTACACCTGACCGATGGTAATTTGGTATCAATTTATACCATATAAGGCGTTTTTATTTTGTTAACATAAAGCATAAATAATCGGGTCTTTATGTTAACAAAATGAGAACACTAAAATATAAACATTTGGGCGACATGAGGATTATACGAGTCGCCCAAATAACCACTGATATTCTACCTCAACTGCAAGAGGTTATGCAACAGTTAGAGGAGAACGGTGAGGATAGTCGTGAGGTGATATTGCGCGTCTTAAGTGATATCGAAGACCGTCTGGGTAACTGAAACTTGGATCCTCTAAAGTGTACCTATAGTGTAAGGACAACCACAAACCACTAAGTGACTCAAATCGAACTGAACACCGCTATCGAGAATGCCTTCCAACTTTGTGCCGCTCAGAGTTGGGAACTGTTCGACGCCTGGTATGAGCGTCTGCACAATGTTCAGGTGATTGATAACATTGAGCACATCACAGAAATCGAAGCAGAGCATAACGAAACGAACCTCAATCTGATGCTCGCTGGTGTTATGCCTTCTGCCTGATTTCGTCTCTTAATTAACACTCACAACACACACAATGACTGTTACTTTCCAAGCAAATCTGACCGATACTGAGTATAACGGTTGGACGAATTATGAGACCTGGAATGTTGCTCTCTGGATTCAAAATGATGAGGGTTTCTATAGTCTTGCCCGTGAGGTAGGTAACTATGAAGACTTCGTAGATGCTCTGGAAGCGTGTTCTTTCAATTCCCTAAAAACGCCTGACGGAGTATCATTCAAAGACCCCAAGATTAACATCCTTGAGATTAACTCTGACGTGTTCGATTTCTGACCTTAAGTAACAACAAGGGGGGAATAAGATGCGCCCTATAAAGACACTTACTCAACACACACTGATTTACACTTTTCTTCTTCATTATGTCCAAGCAAGTTCTTCTTTCTCTGCTGGCACAAGGTAACAACGGCAGCGAAATTCTGTCCATTCTGGATGCAATCGTTGCTGATAATGTTGCTGGTTTCGATTATATCGAGTCGCCGCAACTTGAGTCGGCACTGGGTATTCCTACTCTGGAAGAGATTGCCTTCTGATTGTTAGTAACTGTATGCCCCTTGGTTGTTAGACAGAGCGTGAGCGATGTTGACACTGAGGGGCGTTTATGTTATGATTGGCAGTGATGCTTATCGGCAGTTAATTGCCGCCGATTTGTTATAGCGCCGCGCGGCGTTGTTATAAGCCCGCCGATGCCCCCCCCCCTTATTAAAAAAAGCAAACTACCCTAACCTACAGAGGTGACAAATCGACCGATAAATATCAATCTCATAAAAATTTTCCGGAGGTATTTCTAAGTGTTTGGATGGATTCACAAGAACGGTAAGAGTCGCCCCAATAAAAATAAATCAAAAGGTGCAGCAAGAACTTGTGCTCAAAAGAATGCTGCGAGAAAGCGAAAGAAGAAAAAATGAGAAGGAGAACACCATATTGGAATTTTTGGAGAGTGATACTCGCAGGTTGGATAATCAGATATCCAAAAACAATGGGTAGAATTGTATTAATCCCCCTGGGGGTTTTTGTTGTATTGATATATAATGCGTTAGTAAAATAAGTTTTTACTAAAAAATTTTCCGGAAAAAGTTTAATAAAAAATGGAAAAAATATACCACATATACGCAGGGGATAAGTGTTTATTCCACTCTATTAAAGAAGATGAGTTCTCGACCACTTGGAATACTCTGAAGAATATGGTGGAAATTATGAAAACTGATTACAATGCAGAGGATTTATCCTATGAGGAACTTATTGTAAATAAGGAAATTATTTTGAACTCCTCTCATTGACAAAAGCATATATAGACTGTTAAAATTGATGTTGAAGGTTATTTTAACTTATGGCAAAAGGATTCACTGTTAAAACTGTAGCACCAAAGAAGTCCACTGAAGAATGGGACTACGATGCGATTAAAGAAAGGATGAAGGGTAAGAGTATTGTATTCTGTCTTCCTGGACGAGGATGCTCTTATATCTTTTTGAAAGCATTTGTACAACTTTGTTTTGATATTGTACAAAATGGAATGAGTATTCAAATTTCTCAAGATTATTCATCAATGGTTAACTTTGCACGATGCAAGTGTCTTGGAGCAAATGTTCTCCGTGGACCAAACCAAAAACCTTGGGATGGAAAACTTCAATATGATTATCAGCTCTGGATTGATAATGATATTGTTTTTGATTCTAACAAGTTCTGGCAGCTTTGTGATTTAGCTCTTTCTGCTGAAGGAGAAGAGAAAGAAGTTGTTGCAGGTTGGTACGCAACAGAAGATGGTCACACAACTTCTGTCGCACACTGGTTAGAAGAAGATGATTTCCGTAAGAATGGTGGTGTAATGAACCACGAAACTGTGGAATCAATCAGCAAGCGTCGTAAGCCATTCACTGTAGATTACACAGGTTTTGGATGGGTTATGATTAAGAATGGAGTCTTTGAGAATCTTGAGTATCCTTGGTTTGCTCCGAAGATGCAAGTCTTTGAGTCTGGTAATGTTCAAGATATGTGTGGCGAAGATGTTTCATTCTGTCTTGATGCCAAGGATGCGGGGTTTGATATCTGGTGCGATCCTCGCATTAGAGTTGGACATGAAAAAACTCGCATTATCTAATGAACTATCACGTACTTTATAAAGGACGTAAAATTTATATGAACCTCACTACAGATGAATGTCTTGAGGTTCTTCAAGACTTATCTGAGCGTTTTTACTCGGGTGATGATATTGATCCTAATTTAATTGAACTGGAGGAAATTAACAATGGCTAAAGGTGGAAGTAATAAAACCGTATTTGAACCAGGAGCACCTAAAAAGACTCGTCAAGGACGTTCTGCTCGAACACTTCTCAGTGCAACCTCTCGCAATGGACGTAAGAAAAGGTATCGTGGTCAAGGGAAGTAAATGCTTCAATTAAATCCACAAATCCCAACCATTACCTTTTGGGGTAATGGTTGGGCTTTTTTTGTAATTGACCGTTCTCAAGAACACGATCTTGAATGGGTAGTTTTTCTAGATAGTAATGGGGAATGTTGGACTTTTAAAAACTCTGATATTCGTATTCAGAAGAACTATACTCTTCATAGAAATAATCCAATCGGATTTTCTTCATGTACTACTCAGATCCAATAGATGAATGGAACTCAATTCACAAGGAAGATCTGTGGGTATATAATAAACTGTTTCTAGCACGCTCTCTGGGGCACCTATGTGGTCCTGTAGGCGCATCTGTACCATCTCCAGACTACTATATCGTCCGACCAAGTATTAATTTACTCGGTATGGGACGATTTTCTCGTATAGAGTGGATTGATAATTCTACAGATCATCTTCACCCAGCAGAATTTTGGTGTGAGATATTTCAAGGAGAACATATTAGTGTAGATTTCAGAGATAGAAAAGCATAATTGGTTGTCTTAGGTGATAGATATGATAATAAGTCATTGTATAAATGGAAGAAATGGACTAAAATTGACAAAGATATTGAATTTCCTTTGATTCTAAACAACTTAAAAGGTAATTATGAGTGGATTAACTGTGAATTTATTGGCAATAAACTGATTGAAGTTCATTTTAGACGCAATCCAGACTTTCGTTATGGCAATTCAGTTGCAATTCCCGTTTGGAAAGGAGAAAAAATACAAAAAATAGAAGATTTTACCTTTGTTAAAGACGAAGACTATCTAAGAGAAGGGTTTTACATCGACACCCGGGATAGCAACCCCGTAAAAAGTTCTGATTTTAACTAATCAGGAGCAAAAATGGACCAAAAAATGCTGAGGGAAATCGCAAACGACGATATGAATCCCAAAAAACACGATTTTTTCCACCAAAATGAAATTCATTCAAAAATTCGCAATGATGAAGACTATGATGATTGGGAATATGGAACAGAACCTCTTTATGAATCAAAAAATCGGTAATAAATAAGATAGAATTATAACTAAAATGCCTTTAGAAAGGGTAAGTAAAGGATTTAAAGACATTAGTATGTCATTTCAGAGCAATCCTCTGACTAATGACTTGATTGCTATTAACAATGCAAATGCGATTGCTCGTTCCATTCGAAATATTGTCTTTACTTACCCTGGTGAAAAATTTTTTAATGAAGGTTTTGGTTCCAAAATTAATCGCTCTCTCTTTGAAAACCTAGATCAACTGACAGCTGAAAACATTAAGGATGAAATAGAGTATTCTATTTCAAACTATGAACCAAGAGTTTCTTTAAATCAAGTGGTCGTAATTCCAGATTATGATAACAATTCATTTGACGTATTAATTTCTTATAGAATTGTCGGTATTGATGTTACACCTCAACAGTTACAGTTTGTTTTGCAACCTATTAGGTAAATGCCATTAACAAATTTTTCAAATCTGGATTTTAACCAGATAAAAGCTTCTTTAAGAGACTATTTAAAAGCAAACTCAAATTTCACCGACTATGATTTTGAGGGATCTAATTTATCGTCTATACTTGATGTTTTAGCATATAACACATATATTACCTCATATAACGCAAACATGGTTGCGAATGAGGTTTTTATTGATAGTGCTACTCTTAGAGAGAATGTTGTTGCCCTCGCTAGGAATATTGGATATGTTCCTAGGTCAAGAAAAGCAGCAAGAGCTACGGTAAGCTTTTTTATTGATACCTCAAATATCACTCCTGTTCCAGCATCAATAACTCTAAAAAAAGGAATTGTAGCAACATCATCAAGTTCTTTTGGAAATCAATCATTTGTTTTTTCAATATTAGATGATGTGACTGTACCAGTAATTAATAAAGTAGCAACATTTAATGATTTAAAAATATATGAGGGTGTACTGCTAACAACATCTTTTACTTATTCTTCGAGAAATCCAAATCAAAGATTTATATTACCCAATCCTGGCGTAGATACTTCTTTAATCTCAGTATCAGTAAAAGATGACCAGAATTCAACCTCTTTGGTCAATTATTCTTTACAAAATAGTGTCTTTGATGTAGATAAGGATTCTACTGTCTATTATATCCAAGAAATTGAAGACGAAAGATATGAATTGCTTTTTGGTGATGGTATTTTATATGGCAAAAAACTTGAGAATGATAATTTTATAGAAGTTAATTATATTGTATCAAATGGTGATAGTGGAAATGGAGTAAATCAATTTGCTTTTTCCGGAAGATTAACATATACCAGAAATTCTGTAGAGTATACAGTAAACTCAGGAATTTCTTTGTTGGCAACTGGGTTAATTTCTTCTGGTGGAGAAAACATAGAAACTGTAGAATCTATTAAAAAATATTCAACAAGAATATATGCTTCCCAGAATAGAGCGTTGACTGCTAGTGATTATGAATCATTAATACCTTCAAAGATTTATCCAGAAACGGAATCAATATCAGTTTTTGGTGGAGAAGAGTTGATTCCTCCCCAATATGGAAAAGTTTTCATAAGTATTAAACCAAGGACTGGAGATTTTATTCCCAATTTAATAAAAGAAAATATTAAAAGAGATTTAAAGAAATACGCAGTGGCAGGAATTGTTCCTGAAATTTTAGATCTTAAGTATCTCTATATTGAGGTAGATTCTAAAATTTATTATAATACAAATTCCGCACAAGGATCTGATTATGTTTCGAGTATTGTTCAGTCAAATACCAATAAATATGCAGAATCAACCGAATTGAATAAGTATGGAGCAAGATTTAAATACAGTAAATTTCTTAAGATAATAGATGATAGTCATCCAGCAATAACATCAAACATCACTAAGATTCAAATGAGAAGGGATTTAAGAGTAGTCTTAAATTCTATAGCAGAATATCAGATTGGATTCGGCAATGCATTCCATATTAAGAGTATGAATGGATACAATGTGAAATCTACAGCATTTACTATTTCCGGAATACAAGGTTCTGTTTACTTATCGGACATCCCAGATACTAATGGAAATACTGGAAGCATGTTCCTTTTTACTGTACCAAGTGTTAATTCCAATGATGCAACTATAGTAAGAAGAAATGTTGGTAGAATTGATTATGTCAAAGGAATAATTACACTCAATCCAATAAATGTTTTATCTACCGATAAAGTAAAAGATGGACAATCAATCATTGAAATTTCAACTATTCCAAAATCAAATGATGTTATCGGATTACAGGATTTATATTTGCAGCTAGATATTAATAACAGTATATTTGAAATGATTACTGATCAAATATCATCAGGACTTGATCCATCTGCATCAAATTACATAGTAACTTCAAGCTACAGTAACGGGAATTTAGTAAGACAATAAAATGACAAAGAAAAGAGTAAAATTTAATACCATTTTAGAAAGACAGCTACCTTCTTATGTAAGGGAAGAATTTCCTTTAGTTGCTGAATTTTTAAAACAATATTATCTTTCTCAGGAATTTACTGGAGCTCCTTATGATTTGATACAAAATATTGATCAATATATTAAATTAGATGAAATTAAGAGCAATACAGACTTTGCGATTCTTTCAAATGATATTTCATTTGATGATGATGTTATTACGGTCTCCTCAGAATCTGGAACTATTGGTTTTCCAGATTCCTATGGTTTGATTAAAATTGATGATGAAATTATAACCTACGAATATAAAACTTCAAATTCTTTTGTTAATTGTATCAGAGGTTTTAGTGGAATTTCTTCTTACTCAAATGTTGGAATAAGCACAAGTAGAACTAATTCTCTATCGGATTTATCTGATCAACTCGTATTCGAATCAACAGAATCTAAAGAGCATTTATCTGGTTCAAAAATAACTAATTTAAGTTCGTTATTTTTAAAAGAGTTTTTAAAAAAGATAAAGTATCAATTAATTCCCGGATTTGAAGGGAGGGAATTATATAGTAATTTAGACCAATATCTATTTCTAAAACAATCAAAGGATTTTTATTCCTCAAAGGGAACAGATATTTCATATAAGATTCTATTTAAAGTTTTATATGGAGAAGATGTTGATATTGTAAAACCACAAAATAGTCTAATTAGACCATCAAATGCTGGATTTAATGTCATCAATGCTTTAGTTGTAGAATCTATAGAAGGAGACCCATATAATTTAAGAAACTCTACTTTATTTCAAGATGAGTATGGCGATATAACCAAATGTTATGCTTCAATATCTGATGTAGAAAAAATTTATTCTACGGAAGGAAAAGAGTATTATAGATTGGGATTTGATGGTGGGTATAATAGAGATATTGGTGTAAGTGGAGCACTATATGGAAACTTTTCCATACATCCCAAGACAAGAATAATAGGTGACGTAAATCCAGATGTATCAACAATTGATGTAGATTCTACAGTTGGATTCCCCTCTAGTGGTGATTTATTTGTAACTTATGAAGATGGTACAACAGGCGTAGTTTCATATGCATCAAAAAGTCTGACTCAGTTTTTTGGATGTGTAAATATAACTAAAAAAATATTCGATGCTTCTGATATTTCTTTAAATGTATTTGCATACGGATCCTCAAGTCAATCGGATAGTAATGAGACTATAAAAGTTAGAATTAATTCGGTACTAAATGAGGTGTCTCTTGTTGATGATGAAGCAGTTTATTATCAAATTTCGGGTGATAATGCAATAATTAGAACTTTAGGTGCTGATTCTATAGATCCAATTTCAAATAGTTGGATTTTTAACATCCAAACTACATACGAAGTTAAAGAAATATCCGTATTCAATTCTTCATCAAAAATTTATAGTGTAAAAACAAGCGATAAACACAATTTTGCAACTGGAGACTCGGTTAATTTAATTTCAAATAATGGTTCTAAAACTGTATTGTCCATTATTGGAGTTGTTTCAGATACTGAGGTTTATATTGGAAGTAATATTGCTGTTCCGACAAATTTCAAATATACTATAGAGAAAGTACTGACTAAAGTTAGACATACTCTATACAACGAACTATCAAATCAAAATGCAAATGTTCAAAATATTTACAAAATAAAAGAAAAAACTTTAGTTGCGTCTCCATCATTACCATTTTATAATGGACAGTCTCTCAATGCTTCTGATAGATCTTTATATATTAGTGGTACTTTTCCTGCCGGAGATACTTTTAGGATAACAAATCAAAAAGATCATGGATTCTATACGGGAGATTGTATTTACTACGAATCTTCGGGAGAAACTAGTGATATTCCAAGATCATTATTTGATAGTGGAGTTTATTATATAAAAAGAGTAGATGCAAATAATGTACAATTTGCCAAAAGTAGTTCAGATATTCAGAATTCCAAATTCTTAAAAACAGAAGAAAACATAAATGTAGCATCTGATAAAATTATTCTCCAACAATTCAAATCAAAATCATTAATATCACAAAAATTACTTAGAGAAATTTCTTTACCATATAATGATGGGAAGAATTATGAAACTTTTCCCGGACCTACCGGAATTCTTATTAACGGAACAGAAATATTAAATTATAAATCTAAAGATATAATTTATTATGGACCCGTAGAAAGTATTGATGTTTCTTCAGGAGGTTCTGAATATGATGTTATTAGTCCTCCTGTTTTAGATATAACTGATTCTATTGGAATTGGTGCTACTGGATATTGCGCCGTTTCTGGTGGTTTATTTGAAATTAGATTATTAGATCCCGGTTTTGATTATGTTTCAAAACCAACAATAAGAATTACTGGGGGAAATGGAGTTGGAGCTGTAGCAGATGTATCAACTAAATTTATAGATCATGAAGTATTTTTCAATTCTGAGCAAAAGTTTAATGAAGTTAATATAATTAACAACTCCATTGGTTTTTCTACTTATCATAAATTTAGAAATGCAGAAAAAATAACATATTATACAAATAATCAAAAAGGAGTTGGTGGAATTTCGACAAATGCGGAGTATTATGCCCGCGTTGTTGACTTAAAGACTTTAACAATCCATAATAGTGCCGAAGATGCTCTTGTTGGGATTAATACCGTTTCTTTAACCACATATGGTATAGGTAATCATTCATTCAAATGCATCAATAAAAAACAAGTTATTTCTACCATTAATGTTCTAAACCCAGGATTTGGATATCAAAATAAAATAAGAACTACCTCACCTTCGGGGATTAATACATCAACTAATAGTATTAATATAAATGAACACGATTTTAATTCTGGAGAAATAGTCAGATATACTAGCAGTGGAACAGCAATAGGTGGATTAACTAAAAACTCTGATTATTATTTGACTAAGATCGACGACAATAATTTTAAGCTATCAATTGTTGGGGTAAGTTCATCCAATCAAGATTTTTATTATACAACAAATCAATATGTAGATTTAACCTCTAGAGGAACTGGAGTACACTACTTTAACTATCAACCAATTTCTGTTGAAGTTGTGGGAGAAATTGGGGTTTCAACATCTGCCGGTGTGGATTTTGCGGCAAAAATTCAACCAGTTTTTAGGGGAGAAATAACATCTTTCCATTTACAAAATGGAGGAAGATCATATGGAACACCTGAAGTATTGAATTACCTCAGAGAACCACTTTTGATTTTAAGACAAGGAAAAAGTTCAGAAATAGTACCAATTATCAATAATGGAAGAATAGTAGAAGTTTTAGTTAATAATTCTGGTTATGATTATAATAATGCACCAACTATCAACATATCTGGAGATGGATTAGGCGCTGTTTTGGTGCCAATTGTTGAAAATGGTCAAATTAAACAAGTAAAAATAATAAATGGAGGAATTGGATATTCTCAAAAAAATACTTTTATTACAGTCCAAGATTCTGGTTCTGGGGCAACATTTAAATCAAAATTAAAATCATGGAATATAAATTTAGTGAGTAGGAATTTTAGCAATACAACTCCAGATGATGGATTCGTATTTTATAATTCATACACTAAAGGTGGTCTTCAGTACTCTCATTTATATGCACCAAGAAAACTTAGAGAATCAATATATTCTGTAGATCCTACAGGAAGACCATCTTATGGAAATTTTGATTTAAGTAGAGTAGGAGGAAGTGAAGTATCTTCGACTAAACATTCTCCGATAATTGGTTGGGCATATGATGGGAATCCAATCTATGGTCCATATGGATACGCTAAAAAGGACGCTTCCGGTGGCGGTTCAATAACACAGATGAAATCTGGGTATAAACTTGCACCAGTATCAAGTGATAGACCATCTGAAAAAATATACCCATTAGGGTTTTTTGTAGAAGATTACAAATATTATACTCGACTAAATCAAGATGATAGTGTTTTGGATGAGCATAATGGTAGATTTTGTGTTACTCCAGAATTTCCCAATGGAGTATACGCTTATTTTTGCACAATAGCAGCGACAACTACCAGAACATCTTCAAGTCCATTTCGAAATTACAGGATACCCGTATTTCCATATCTTATTGGAAATACTTTCAAGTCACGTCCAAATGAATTCAATTTTAAAGCCTCTTCAAATCAAGATGATATTGACTTAAACAAAACTGATTGGATTAGGTATACAAAAAATTATAACTTACTTGGAGAAAAATCTTACTACAAGTACTTAGATCTTCCAAATAGACTAAATCAAACATCTACTATAAAGTATGCATCTCCCGGAAATATACAAACAGTTGGTATATTGACTGGAGGTAATAACTATAGTATAAATGATTTATTAGTTTCTGATGAAACAGATACTAGAGGATATGGATTTTCTGCAAGAGTTTCTAAACTAAAAGGAAAGGAAGTAGAAACTATTAGCGTTGATAACATTGTTTCTTATAATGTAGAAATATATCCAGATTCTGGGAGGGTGAATAGTTTTAATATTTTAGCAGAGAATCCGCATGAATTTAATACCGGTGATATTGTCACTATTTCAGGTCTCACCACTTCTTTGACAATATTCAACGAATTGTATTCTGCAGAAGTTCCAAGGAAAAACACTCTTTCTTTAATTAATACAGTTGGTCTTGGTACAACTGGAGCAACAGGTATAGTAACCTTTATTTCTGTTGGAGGAAACTTATCAAATATTCGTGAAAATGACATTTTCACGATAGGAACAGAAAAGGTTAAAGTTTTAAATGTAGATAAAAATTCATCGAGATTAAAAATCCTTAGGGCAGTCAATAACACTGTTGGTTCGTCTCACAGTTATTCTGATATTTTATATGAAAATTCAAGAAGATTGGTAATAAGTGATAGACTGACTAATCCTTTTAATTATTCATCAAATAGACAAATATATTTTAATCCTAGGGAATCTATTGGTGTCGGAACAGCGGTGGGAATAGGAACTACTATTTTTATTTCAAATCCGGGAGCAGGAGTTAGTTATGTTACGGTTCCAAGTAGATTAATTTACCTCCCAGATCATAAATTAGAAACTGGCGATCAGTTGATTTATGACTCAAATGGAGGAGATCCTATTGCAATTTCCACAAATGGTGAAGGAATTGGAGCAAATCTTGCGGATGGATCCTTAATTTATGCAACAAATGTATCTCCGAATTTTATAGGAATTTCTACAGTAAAAGTTGGAATTGGTTCAACAGGAACTATTGTTGGTATTGCATCAACACAAAGAAATCAGAGTATTCTTTACTTTACTTCTTTTGGAAGCGGTACTTATCATAGTTTTAAAACTAATTACAATTCATTGAGGGGGAATATTTCAAAGAATAAAACGATTGTTTCTACAGCAACAACTCATGGATTGTCTGATGGAGACATTGTTTTTGTTGATGTTAATCCTTCAATATCAACATCATTCGTAGTAGCATATAGTGATTATAATAGAAAATTAGTAATTAATCCAAAATCATTTTCTCCAGTTGGTGTTAACACTTTAACTAATTCTATAACCATTGAAAACCATGGATTTACCACTGGTCAACAAGTAATCCAAACTTCTCCTTCTAAAGTATTGAAAAATGAAAAAGATTATTATGTTATTGTCATTGATAAGGATACTATAAAGTTGTCCGATAATTATTATAATTCTATTCAATACGATCCTGTCGTCGTTGGATTGTCCTCACAATTCGGTGGAACTTTATCTTTGGTAAATCCTCCAATAAAATTATATAAGAATAGCACAGTATTTTTTGATGTATCAGATTCATCTTTATCATATACAAATTCTTCCCAAACTAAGTTTCCAGCGTTTAATTTTAATTTTTATACTAATTCTTCATTTGAAGAACTATTTGAATCGTCTAAAAATAGTAATTTCTTCAATATAAAAAGAGTTGGTACAGTTGGAATAAGTTCAAATGCGAGAATTTCATTAACTATAACTGATGATATTCCTAATAAACTTTACTACAGACTAGACCCTATTACTGCTTTCAACTTACCAAGTGTTAAATCCGAGATTTCAATAGATTCTTCAGTTTCTTCCCATAATGAAATTAGTATTGAAGATAGTCTTTATAATGGAAAATATTCTATTGTTTCAACTTCAGGAACAACTTTTACTTACAGCTTAAGAAAAAAACCAGAATCTAATTTTTACGATAAAACTCAAGCAATTATAAATTATCAAACCACTTCCAAAAATACAAAGGGATCTATCTCGGAAGTTGAAGTTGTATCAAATGGTCAAAATTATTATAATCTTCCAAAATTTTCCAAAATTTCATCTGGAATTGGATCTGGAGCAATATTAGATTACAATAGTAAAAATATTGGTAAAATTAAAAAAATAAAAATAAATGATATTGGATTTAATTATCCATCAGATTTTACTTTAAAACCAAATTTATCTTTACCACAAATTGCTAAAATTGAATTATTATCATCATTTGAATCAATACAAATACTTTCTTTGGGTAACGGATATAATCATCCACCAAAATTAGTAGTTTTAGATGGAGTTACAAAAAATATAGTTCCTGAAGTTGATTTAGAATATTCTTTTGGTGATAGTTTTGTTACTATTTTAAAAAATACTTATGGTATTAATAATGTTGAACCAATTATAATTCCAACACAAAATTCAAATGGAGTTGGAATATCTTCATTGGTCTATGATTTAACAAAAAATAGTGTTACTGCCACTTTATCAGTAGGATTCAGTACAGCAGATAGTTTCCCATTTGCTGTTAATGATAAAATTATGGTAGAAAATGTCAGTGTGGGTATTAATTCTACGGGTAGAGGATTCAATTCTAAGAATTATAATTATAAACTTTTCACAATTACTGCAGTTTCTGAGAATCTTGGAGGAATTGGAATTGTAACTTATACGATGAATAATGTTTTACAACCTGGAGAAACTCCAGGTGTATACAATTCCACAAATTCTTCCGCCAGAATTATTCCTGAGAAATATTTTCCTAAATTTAAAACAATTTTTAAGAAGAATAATTATCTAAAAGATGAAAAGATAAGATATTTGGGGGATGCTAAAACTGTCGGTGAAGTTGAGGGGTGGAATTCTCAAGTAAATCAACTAAGAATTTCTTCAAGAGAAAGAATAGAATCTGGTAAAATTATACAAGGGGATACCTCAAAAACACAAGGATTAATTTCTTCAGTTATTTCTGGAGATGCGTTTATTAATTTGGCACCATATTCTAAGGTTGAAGATGGTTGGGAAACTCAAATAGGATTTTTAAGCAATAACTTACAAAGAATTCAAGATAGTTTCTACTATCAGAATTTTTCATATTCATTAAAATCTAAAGTTCCATATGATACCTGGGAAGACGCAGTTGGATCATTAAATCATACATTAGGATTTAGAAAATTTGGCGATTATCAATGCGAACCCTCTTTAGATGAAGTTAAGAATAATCAGATTAATATTAGTCCAATAAGCTATGTCGATACTTTTACAGATATTGTCGGAGTTGCTGATTTAAATTGTTTTTATGACTTTGATTTGGCTAGAGAAAACGTACTTATTGATGACTCTTATCCATTTTCAGATCAAATTTATTTTTCCAGCAGAGTTCTTACGGATTATTATGAGTCACTGAATAACAGAGTATTGTCAATTGATGATTTTAGTGGTTCTTTCTATAATTTACCAAGATTCTCTAGATATGTCGTTCTGGACACTATTGATACTAATCAAATTCAATCACAGAAGTATATAACTTTTGTAAAAGATAGAAGATATGTTGGGCAGAGGCAATTAATGCTTGTTTCTGTTGTTTATGATGAAAAAGATGCATATTTAAATCAATATGGTAGAGTAGAAAGCGTCTATGATTTGGGTTCATTTGATTTTAAGAAAGAAGATAATCAAGGTTCTCTTCTTTTCTATCCAAATAGATCGCTTTGGAATGATTATGATGTATCAGTCTTATCTTATAATATAAAAGATGCTTTTGTTGGTATTGCAAGTACAAGTTTTGGTAATGTTGTTTATATAGATTCAAAAGTCAATCAAGTTTCTTCTGGAACAACAAGCGTAATTGGAATAGGAACAACATTTACTTCAGTGAAGGCAATAATAGAAATTTCTGCAGATAATGGGCAGCGCCAATTTGAAGAAATTACTGCTATTCACAATGGGACAAATATTGAATTTATTAATTATGGACAGTTGGTAACAAATTCTTCAGACAACAATCCATTATTATCTTTGGGAGAGTTTGATGCATATCTTGCAAATTCAAAAATAAATGTCGATTTTATTGCAACTCCCGGAATAGCTGTTACTATCAACTCTATTCAAATTTCTATTGCAAATACTGAATCATCTGGCATAGGAACCTACTATCTAAGACATTCTACAATTGAAGGGAGATCAACATCTATTGCATCATCCCCAACCCCAACAGCAAATGTAATTTCAGAATATTCGAGTTTACATAACGGGGCATATTTTATTGTTCAAATTTCAGATACTACAAATAATATTCATCAAATATCTGAGGTTATTGTAATTAACGATTCAGATAATTCTTATATCAGCGAATTTGCTATTTTGCAAGCAGCAAATGAAACAGGAATTGGAACTATAACTTCTAATAAAACTCCAAATTCTACTCAACTTTTATTCACTCCCATTGCAAATATAAACGCAGAGGTAAAAGTTTATTCAAATGCAATGAGAGATTATAGAGATGCTAGTAAACCATTGAACTTCAATGATTCTACAATAACTAACCAATCTGCAGTTTATCTCGGAGCTGCAGTTGATGTTAAGAGAACATTTGATTTAAATCATCAAGGAGAACCAATTTTTGAAAGATATTTTGATGGAAGTTCTCCTGCAATTGTTGATATAGATAGAGATTTAATTTATATCAAAAATCATTTCTTCGTTACTGGAGAAAAATTAACTTATTCTTCAGGAACTCTTGGTGAGATAAACCAACCAATAGGAATTACAACCACAGATTTTGGAGTGGGAATAGGTACTACTGACAGGTTACCTTCTACAGTTTATGCAATTAAGTTAGACCAAAATAGAATTAGATTGGCGAAGAGTGCTAGTAGCGCACTTAAATTTATACCTGAAATATTAAATTTAACTTCTCTTGGTATTGGAACCAATCATACTTTCACTGCAGCAAATCAAAATTCTAAAGGATTAATTACTCTAGACAATCTTATTCAGTCTCCACTAGTTGCCACAGCAACTACAACAATTCTTTCTACCAAGAATCTTATATCTGAAGATGTTTTATATGTCCACAATACTACAAATATTTTTAGTGGAGATTTATTAAGGATTGATGATGAGGTTATGAGGGTCGAGTCTGTTGGTGTTGGGTCAACAAACGCAGTAAGAGTAAATAGACCTTGGTTGGGCACCAAAGTAGAAGAACATGAATCTTTAACAAAAGTTGTTAAAGTAACTGGGAATTATAATATTGTACAAAATCAAATTCATTTCGTTGAAGCTCCATACGGAAGAGTTCCAATAGGAACACCAACAAATCCACCAGATGAAAGGGATTGGGAAAATATACAAACCAATTCCACTTTCTACGGAAGAATTTTTATGAGGTCTGGTGCAACAGGTTCAAATCAAGACACATACTATAAAAATTATCTTTACGATGATATTTCAAATCAGTTTGACGGCAAAAAAAATACATTTAGTTTAACATCGAATGCAGAGAATGTTTCTGGAGTTTCTGTAGAAAATGCTATAGTTATAATTAATGATATTTTCCAAGAACCTGGCGATATTGCTTCTTATGTCTTAGAAGAAGAAAATGTTGGATTTACTTCTATAAGATTTATTGGAGCAGGAACTTCATTGGCTTCTGATATTAATACATCTGGATTGCCTGCGGGTGGTATTATAGTTTCTGTCGGTTCAACATCAGGATTTGGATATCAACCATTAGTTTCCGCTGGAGGAACAGCAATTGTTTCGGATGCAGGAACTATCCAAGCAATTAGTATAGGAAACAGTGGGTCTGGATATAGACAAAAAATTCAAAATTCCTTTGGAACTAGAGATGTTCAGGTTAGAGTAGGGGTTTCAACATCTTCTTTAAATTCTAGAAGCATTCAATTTATTGGAACAGCTGCAGTAAGTAAAGGAAACATTGTTAGTGTTGCAATTACTAATCCGGGAATTGGATATACTCGTTCAAATCCCCCCTTTGTTATTTTTGATTCTCCACTTTCATACTCAGATTTACCTTTAGTTTATAGTCCATCTTCTTCTGGTGTTGGTACACAAGCAACGATTGATATTGTTGTTGGTCAGGGATCAAGTGTAGTTGATTTTGAGATAAAGAATCTGGGTTATGGATACAAATCTGGAGATATCTTAACAGTTTCAACTAATTCAATAGTTGGAATACCAACAGTACAAGGATCGCAATTTGAAGAGTTTCAAATAGAAGTTCAAAGAACTTTTACTGATAAATTTACTGCTTGGTCTATTGGAGAATTGCAGTTATTAGATTCTATTGATATACTTTTTACAGGAGAAAGAACTGTTTTCCCATTAATATATCAAGGACAATCGATTTCAATTTTAGCAGGTAAAGGATCTCTTATCAATATAAGAGATAACTTATTGGTATTTTTAAATAATATTCTTCAAGTTCCACAGAAATCTTATATATTTGATGGTGGAAGTGTAATTAGATTTGTTGAGCCCCCTAAAGAAGATGATGTTTGTAAAATTCTTTTCTATAAGGGAAGTGGGGAAATAGATGTTCCTTTTAGGAACATAATAGAAACAGTTAAAATGGGAGATGAGGTCAGACTTGAGTATGATTATTCTGCCGGACAAAACCCATTCTTACTTGAGGATAGAAGAACAGTTTTAGACATTAAAACTGTTGATTTAATAGAAACTAATCCTTATTTTGGTCCAGGTAACACTAATATCGAAAATCTAAACAGACCGATATCTTGGTATAAACAAACCAAGGACAAAATAATTAATCAAAAGCAAATTGGAAAGGATAGAATTCTATATGAGCCTTTGATACATCCATCGGCAAATATCATAAGTTCAGTTGGTGTTGGATCCACTCTTATTTTTGTTGACAATTGTAGACCATTTTTCAATCCAATAAATGAAAATGTATCTTCCTTAGAATTTCAAAAAGATATTTACTTGATTTCCCAAGATCAAGTTGCTTCAGCTACTGCTACTGCAGTTGTATCGTCAGCAGGAACTGTTTCTTCAATTGTTATTACTGACGGTGGATTTGGGTACACTGAAGCACCATCAGTAGTTGTTCAAAGTCCGGTAGGAATTGCTTCCACAACTACTACTTGTGTTTCTTATATTAGTTCTGGAATAGTGACTTCTATCATTGTAACTGGAGTTACTACAGGATATTCTCAAGAAAATCCACCATTAGTATTGATAGAACCACCAATTATTAAAATAGAATCTACTAAAGTTTTATCATATGGAGGAGATTTTGGAGTAATAACTGGAATTGCGACTACTTCTGTCGGAGTTGCTTCAACTGGAATAATATTTGATTTTATGATTCCAATAAACTCACCATTGAGAAACAGCAAAATAACAGGACTTACAACCGTGAGTCAAATAAAAACTGATTATTATTTCGTAGTTTCAAATTCAAATATTGGAAATGGACTTACATCATTGGATGAGAGTTCAAATATTGTCGGAATAGCAACTACATTTTTGGATGGTGTTTATAAGGCAGTTGATGTTTCAATAGAGCAATCTTCTATAATCGGAGTGGGAACAACATACATTGCAAGAGTTACTGTGAGTGTGGACAACTTAAACGGACTATCTGGAATTGGAATTAGTGATTATTATGGAGATTTTAGTTGGGGAAGAGTTATTCTAGATTACAGACAAAAGGAAAGTGCATTTAATGCATATACATTAAATGGATATTCGGGCATCTCTACTGGAACTATTTTAAAAAGAAAAAATCCATTAAAGTATTCTCAATATAAAAATCCATAGGAATCTACCATAAATAAAATAAAAAATTTCTAAAAAATGGCAGCAATTATAACTGATCAAATTAGAATACTCAATGCCAAAAATTTTGTTGCCGGAGTAACATCTTCAAATAATTCATATTACATATTCCTCGGACTACCAAACCCATATGAAGTCCAAAGTGATTGGGACTATAATCCACCATCACCAAAGGATAATTTCAATGAGGAAAATAGTTACTGGGATACTATCGTATCTCTAAAGAAGATACTCTCCACTGACGTTTCTCATGTTATTCCTAAAAGAGTATGGTCTTCGGGAATATCATATGATTATTATAGACATGATTATAGTAGATCTAATACTGCTTCAGTTTCTGGATCTACTAGTTTATATGCCGCTTCATATTATGTAATGAATAGTGATTATAGAGTATACATTTGTCTTCAGAATGGTACTGATCCAGAAAACCCCTCAGGGAAACCTTCATTAGATGAGCCTAGATTTACAGATTTAGAGCCTAGATCTGCAGGAACAAGTGGAGATGGATATGTTTGGAAATATTTGTATACAATAAAGCCAAGTGATATTATAAAATTTGAATCTACAGATTTTATTCCAGTACCTAAAGATTGGTCCACTAGCTCAGACAACTCTTTAGTTAGAGATAATGCTGTAGATGGATCTATAAAAACGGTTATCATAAATCCAAGTAGTTTGGACAACAGAGGTGTTGGTGTCGGAACAGCAAATAAAACATACACAAGAGTTCCGATTAAAGGCGATGGTCAGGGGGCAGAATGCACAATAACGATTGATAATGACCAGAAAGTAAGATCTGTTGTTGTTTCCAGTCAAGGATCCGGATATACCTATGCAAATGTTGATTTAAGGGGAGGAAATGTTCCTGAAGGAGTAATAAATCCAAAATTTGATGTTATTATTTCTCCAAAGGGAGGACATGGATACGATATTTACAAAGAACTTGGTGCGTATAATGTGCTCCTATATTCTAGAATAGAAAATGATTTCCAAAATCCAGACTTTATTACAGGAAATCAAATTGCTAGAGTTGGAATAGTAGCAAATCCGGAATCATTTGCTTCATCTGAGATATTAAGTACGAATAAAGCCAGTGGAGTTTATGCATTAAAACTAGCGGGAATAGGGTATAGTTCTGCAATTTTCTCACAAGATTCTTTTATTAAGCAAACTGTAGGGAATGGTGTAACTGCTATCGGTAGAGTAGTAAGTTATGATCAAACCACCGGTGTTCTTAAATATTGGCAAGATAGAACTCTTTCCGGATTCAATACAAATGGCGAAACTCAAGAATATCCCAACTTTGGGTACGAATTGACAAGGTTTACCAGTTCTCCTCTTGTTGGAGGTGGTCTAACAGTTACTGGAAATAGTGGAAATACTTTAAGTATAGATTCAACTTTTTCTGGTATATCTACAGTAATAAATAATAGGACATACTACCTTGGACAGTCTTTTGCGAACGGTTTATCTAATCCTGAAGTCAAAAAATATTCGGGAAATATAATATATGTTGATAACAGACCAGCAATTACCCGTTCATTAAATCAAAAAGAAGATATTAAGGTCATTTTGCAGTTTTAAAGAATTATGTCACAAGAAACAAATCTCAATGTTGCACCATATTTTGATGATTTTGATGCAAATAAAGATTATTATAAAGTTCTTTTTAAGCCAGGGTATCCTGTTCAAGCTAGAGAGTTAACAACTCTACAATCAACTTTACAAAATCAAATTGAAAAATTTGGACAACATTTTTTTAAAGAAGGTGCAAAAGTAATACCGGGAAATATTTCTTATAATCAGTCTTATTATGCTGTCCGACTAAACAATTCTTTTCTTGGAGTTCCCGTAGAAGCTTATATAGATCAATTAGTTGGAACAAAAATTATTGGAGAGACTTCTGGTATAACAGCAACAATTGATAAGGTTTTACCTTCAACTCAATCTGAAAGGGGAAATACAACATTATATGTAAATTATATCTCATCAAGTTTAATTAATAATTCTACTACAGAATTTTTAGATGGGGAAAATTTAATAACAACTACAACGATACAATCTGGATTACTGTCAAACAGTACAATTTCTGAAGGATCTCCTTTTGCATCAACGGTTTCTAGCGGAGCTAGCTCTGTGGGATCTTCATTTTCAATTAGTGAAGGAGTATACTTTATTCGTGGTCATTTTATCACAGTTAATACTGAGACATTAATATTAGATCAATATACAAACACTCCAAGTTATAGAGTTGGTTTGTATATTAATGAAGAAATTGTTACCTCAGATGTAGATGAATCTCTAAATGATAATTCTCAAGGTTATAATAATTACTCTTCTCCCGGAGCTGATAGATTAAAAATAACAGTATCTTTATTCAAAAAATCTTTAAACGATTATTCCGACAATAATTTCGTAGAACTAGCTTCAATCGAAAATGGTATCTTAAAAACCAACAGGGTAACCAAGGAATATTCATTAATTGCAGATGAACTTGCAAGAAGAACTTATGCAGAATCTGGTGACTATTATGTAACTCCTTTTGATTTAAGTGTTAAAGAATCTTTGAATGACAATCTTGGAAATGGTGGAATATTTAATGCAGGTCAGTTTACTTATGGGGGATCAATTCCGTCAGAAAGTTTAGCTTTATATCAAATTTCTCCAGGTAAAGCTTTTGTCAAGGGATATGAAGTTGAGACTATTTCAACAACATTTTTAGATGTTCCTAAACCAAGAGATACAAAAACTTTAGAAAATATTGCTGTTAATTATAATACCGGATCAACTCTTTCGCTGAATAGAGTTTATGGTTCTCCAATAGTAGGAATTGGGAATACTTATATTGTAAGTCTAAGAGATAGTAGAATTGGGACTGCATCTACAGATGCTGCCGGAAAAGAAATTGGTGTAGCTAGAGTCTATGATTTTAAATTAGAATCTGGCTCATATGACAGCCTAAATCCAAATTTAAATCAATGGACAATATCACTATATGATGTACAGACAACAACAGAAATTACCCTAAACCAACCGATTACACTTTCAACTCCCAATTTTATTACAGGGGCAAATAGCGGAGCAACAGCTTTTCTAAAAGATTCTGTTAATAATAGTAGGTCAATTGTACTTTATCAAAAGAATGGTGATTTTATACCCAATGAATCACTTATAATTGATGGAATAGAGGAGACAAGAACAGCTATAGCAGTAACATCATATTCAATTTCCGATGTTGAATCTATAAGAGGAACAGTAGGAACTGCTAAAACTTTCAATGCTAATGTTATCCAATCCCCATACTATAATATTGGTATAGCAACTATAAGTACGGCAAATGTACTAGGAATTAGTACAATAATAAGCACAAATCCAAATTTCCCAGGAAAAGTAGTTAAACCAGGAAATTTAGTAGAATTTAGTAATTTTAGTTCTCCATATCCAGTTTATGCAAGTGTAGTTAGTGTAGGAAAAACTTCAATATCAGTAACTGGAGTTACTACTGTTTTTGGAACTAATGAAGGAAAACTACCAAATTCAACACTAGAAGTAGTTGATCTTAAAGTACTTGGAGCTAAACTTTCAAGATCTAGCGATGATACTTTATTTACGGTATTACCAAGACCAAATGTTGCATCAATAAATTTATCAGAAACAACATTAACAATAAGAAAGGTATATGATGTAAACATAGTATCAAATCAGTTATCATCCACAGTTGCTGCTGGAGAAAATGAGACATTTCTACCATTTGATGAAGAGCGTTATACTCTTGTCAGAGAGGATGGAACCTTTGAAGTTTTAACAGAAGATAAATTCGATTTTATAAATGGTTCAAAAGAACTTCAAATTTATAATTTGGGAACAAATTCGGCAGCAACTTTAGTCACAACTCTCAGAAAAATAAAGCCAAAATCAAAAAATAAGTTAAAAAATAGAGTTGGTGTATATATTGTAGATAAATCAAGGAACGCAGCTTCTGGAACAGGAACTACAACTTTAAATGATGGATTGATTTATGGAAATTATCCATATGGAACAAGAGTTCAAGATGATGTAATATCATTAAATGTTCCCGATGTATTAAATGTTATTGCTGTTTATGAATCCAAGGATACCAGCGATCCAACTGCACCTAGGGCAACTTTATCATCAATTAATGGACCAACAACAAAAACAACAGATTTAATCATTGGCGAACAATTTGTTGGTCAAATTAGTGGTGCAATAGGTTTATATACCGAAAGATTGACCGATTCTGAGATAACATTTGTACCAGAAAATGAAACTAATTTCAAAGAAGGGGAACCAATAATTTTTAGAGAATCAAATATACAAGCTGTTATTACAACTATAGATTCTCCAAGTTCGAATATCTCTTCAAGTTATAAGTTTGATAATGGGCAAAATGGTTCTTTCTATGGATATGGATATATTTCAAGGAATTCTTCGGCATCTGAACCCGTATATAAAATAAAAGTTTATTACTCTAGTGGTTACCATCAAGAGTCTGATATTGGAGATATTACAACTATAGAATCCTATAGTGGATTTGATTATGTTAAAGATATCCAAACAACAAACTCCATAAGAAATTGTGATATGATTGACATTAGACCTAGAGTGTCTAATTATACAGTATCACAAAACTCAAGGTCTCCTCTTGAATTCTACGGAAGAGTATTTAATGCTGCAGGAAATTCTTCTGCTAATATTTTAGCATCAGATGAAGAAATTATAACATCATTCTCTTATTACTTGGGAAGAATTGATAGAGTATATTTAAGAAAAGATGGGACTTTCCAAATACAGTATGGAGTTCCTTCAGAAAAACCAGAAAAACCAATTACAGTCGATGATTCATTAGAAATTGCAACAGTAACACATTCTCCATATCTATTTGCGGTTTCGCAATCAACTGTTCAACTTCTTGAGCACAAAAGATATAGAATGGTTGATATTAAACAACTTGAGAATCGTATTAAGAATCTTGAGTATTACACCGCGCTTTCAATGCTAGAAACAAGCACGGCGAATTTATTTGTTGCAGATTCTGAAGGATTGGATCGTTTTAAATCAGGATTTTTTGTAGATAATTTTAGCACTCTACAATCACAAGAAAGTGGATTCCCATATCAAAATAGTATTGATATAAAAAATAAAGAACTAAGACCAAGACATTACACAACTGCAATTGATTTGGTTCAAGGTCCCGTAGAAGGATTAAATCCTTCTATCGATTATTCTGTTGAGCAACCAGAGGGTTCTAATATCATAAAAAATAGTGATTTAATTACTCTAAATTATTCTGAGGTTGAATATTTCAAACAACCATTTGCAACAAGAACTGAAAATGTAACTCCATTCGTAATTAGTTTTTGGCAAGGAACTACAGAATTAACACCAGCATCCGATACTTGGGTCGATACTGTTCGTTTAGATGCAAAAACAATTAATGTTGAAGGAAATTATGCCCAAACTATGGCTCTTGCTGCAGAGCAGTTTAATGTAGACCCTCAGACTGGATATTCTCCCACTGTTTGGAGCGCATGGGAAACAACATGGACTGGAAAGGAAGTTATTGAAACAGTACAAACCAGCAGTAAGACAACACAAAACTATGGACACTATGGGTATTATTGGTATGGTTATCCTTATGGTTATTATTATGGATACTGGGGATACTACGGATACTGGGGATACTACGGATGGCATAATCGTGGATGGTATAGCCAAACAACTACAGTCACTCAAGACAAATATAGAGAAGTAAAAGAAACTGGTGTTAAGAGCAGCACCGGTACAACAACCTTCGTTGTTGAGGAATTTGATAGACAGTCTATAGGTGATAAGGTAGTAAGTAGAAATCTTATTCAATACATGAGGTCTAGAAACATTCAGTTTGTTTCTAAGAACTTAAAACCATTAACACAACTATATGCTTTCTTCGATGGAATTGATGTAACAAAATATTGTGTACCTAAACTCCTTGAAATTAATATGATAAGCGGCGTCTTCCAAGTCGGAGAGGATGTTGTTGGTACTGTTATTAAAACTGGTATAAGTCCAACAGTTATAGCAGATAGTACTGCAAGTATTACATTTAGAGTTGCACAGTCTAATCATAAAGACGGTCAATATGATGCACCATCTTCAGTTTTCCCATTAAATCCATATACAAGTCAGCCCCTACCATCAACTTATTCTTCAACTTCTACAGTTTTGAATGTTGATACATTCTCTCTTTCTGCACAGTATCAAGGACAGTACTCCGGATATGTAGAAAGTGGTATGACACTGGTTGGAAAAACAAGTGGTGCTCAGGCAAGAATTACTAATGTCAGATTGCTTACTGATGTATACACATGGATTATTGGTAGTTTCTATCTACCCAACCCAAATGTATCAGCAAATCCAAGATTTGAAAATGGCAATAAAACTTTTACATTAATTAATAATAATTTAAACAATGCAGCTACTGCAGCTACATTAGCTGAAGAAGCATTTACTTCAAGTGGAACTTTGGAAACCGTTCAAGAAAATATCATTTCAACAAGAAATGGTAGAATTGAGCAAAAGCAACAAACCAAACAAGAGGCAGTATCCAAAACAACTGGGCCCCAATTGGTAGATACTCAAGTTACTTCCACAACAAATTATGGATACAGATGCTATTGGTGGGATCCTCTTGCACAATCATTCTTAGTTAATGAGAGTGGGGGAGTCTTTATTACTAAGTGTGATATCTTCTTTAAGACAAAAGAAGATGCTGAGACGCCAGTTTTTGTTCAGATTAGAACCATGCAAAATGGTTATCCTACAAGAGAAGTTCTACCATTTTCTGAAGTATTCTTAAGCCCAGACGAAGTAAAAACTTCTAATGATGGTAGTGTTGCAACAACATTTACTTTTAAAGCTCCAGTTTACTTGACTGGACCAGCCGAATACGCTCTTGTTGTTGGTTCATCTTCTTCAAAATATAATGTCTTTATTTCAAGAGTTGGTGTTGGTGAGGTTGATATTTTAACTCAATCCGCAGTTTCCACTCAACCAACACTTGGTTCTCTATTCAAGTCCCAAAATGCATCAACTTGGGAAGCTAGCCAATGGGAAGATCTTAAGTTTTCTCTTTATAGGGCAGAATTTGTTCCGGAAGGAAGAGTAGAATTTTATAATCCAGAATTGAGCATAGGAAATTCCCAAATTCCAACATTAATGCCAAACTCAATTTCAATGAATTCCAGAAAGATAAGAGTTTCTCTTTCTTCATCATTAACAGATGCTAATTTAGTTTTAGGTAATACAATTGTTCAAGGTGGAACAAATGCATCCGGAAATTATGTAGGAAGTGCAGGAATAGCTACAGGACAACTAGAGGTTATCAATTCTGGAATCGGATATACTCCGTCAGCAGGATCACTCACTTTCAATGATGTATCTTTAGTTACAATTACCGGAAGTGGGAGAAATGCTAAGGCTGATGTGACAATTAGTAGCGGAGTTGCTGTTGCAGCAACCATAAGTCAATCTGGAAATGGTTACAAAGTCGGAGATATCTTAGGAATTTCTACAATTGGAGGGAATTCGATAGGAAGAAATGCAACATTCTCTATAGTATCAATAGCAAGTACTAATGAACTTATTTTAGATAATGTTCAGGGTAATTTTGAAGTTGCTGGAGTAGGAAAAACTGTCAGTTATATTAATAGTGCAGGAATAACTAGTGCATTAAATTACTCAAATGGTGGAAATGTTCAAATAAATGATATTAATGTTGAAACAGATGGTCTTCACTTCACTGTAAATCACAAAAATCATGGTATGTATTTTAAAAATAACTATGTTAATATTTCAGGCGTTGAAAGTGATGTACCACCAACAAAATTATCAATACCATATCAAACTGGGGATAGTATTTTTATTGACGATCCATCTAATTTTACAACTTTTGAAAATGTTGGTGTCGCATCAACAAATCCAGGATATGTATTGATAGATAATCAACTTTTAGAATACACTTCTGTTAGCAGTGGTGCTCTTCGTGGAATTACTTCTTTTGGATATATCGATCCAGTATATCAAAATGTATTGAATTCATATCCAGGTGGAAGCATAGAATATTTGGCAGGAACTCCAGTTTACAAATATGAACTTAATGGAGTGTCTCTAAGAAGAATTAATACTGAGCATTATCTGGGCAATGCTTCAGTAAAAGATCCAATAACTTTTGATTCATATTCTATTAAAATTAGATCGAATCAAGAAGGTACAGATAGAAGTAACGGTCAATCTTTCCCAGCACTTTATTTCAATAATACAAAAAATGCGGGAGGATTTAACATAAAGGCATCACAAAATATTCCTTATGAATTAATTACTACAAGTATTCAGAATACAACTGTACAGGGAACTAGTTTGGATGCCGAAATAAGAACAATAAGTGGTTCTAGTATTAGTGGCAATGAAATTGCATATGTGGATCAAGGTTTTGAAACTATTCCGATTAATAAAACTCATTATTTTAATAGTCCAAGAATTATTGCTTCCAAAACTAACGAAACACAAAATATTGTTGACTTACCTGGCAAAAAATCATTGAATATTAGATTTAATTTGAGTACCTCCGATCCAAAGGTCTCTCCAGTTATTGATACCCAAAGAATGACAGCCGTTTTAACTTCAAACAGAGTTAATAAAGTTATCGGAAATTATGCAACTGATAATAGAGTAAATACTGTTGGTGTTGATCCATCTGCATTCCAATATCTATCAAAGGAAATTACATTAGAAAATCCTGCATCATCAATTAAAATTCTATTAGATGCTCACATCAATTCTTATTGTGATATTCGTGCTTTCTATGCAATAAGTGAGACTTCTAATTTTACTCCAATATTTACACCATTCCCAGGATACAATAACATTGATGTTACAACAAAACAAGTAATTAATCTTGAAGACAGTGATGGATTACCTGATGTTTTTGTCCAACCATCCTTAGCATTGGCATTTGAATCTGCAAATGTTGATTTTAGAGAATATACATTCACTGCAGATCAACTACCTTCATTTAGATTCTATAGAATTAAGTTAGTAATGACATCAACGAGTCAAGTGTATCCACCGAGAGTTAAAAATCTAAGAGTTATTTCACTTGCATAAAAAAAATTATGAATTACTTAAAAGTAGAAGGTCAAAACGACCTTTTTAGGGACCCAAAAACAAATTCGATTATTAATGCTAATATGTCAGAATATCAACAGTATCTGTCTAGACGTAATGTAAAAAATGAAGAACAGAAAAAAATTAACAGTTTGGAGCATGAAGTATCGAGTATAAAAAATGATTTAGATGAAATTAAAATGCTACTTAGAGGTTTGATAAATGAATCCAGATAATATAGAACTTGAAAATCTTAGTAAAAGCTTTGAATATTTTAAAGTTTGCTCAGAAATAGATAATATATCTAATATAGAAGATGCAAAAAACATTGCAAAATGCTATTTTAAATTATACTTAAAGCAGCAAGAAGTTGTATCTCAACTTTTAACAACCAAATCATAAATATTTTAAAAGAGAAGATAAATGGCGCAACCATCTACTAGACAAGAACTAATAGATTATTGTAAAAGAAAACTGGGTGCGCCAGTTTTGGAAATAAATGTTGCAGATGAACAAATTGAAGATTTAGTTGATGATGCCATCCAGTTTTTTCAAGAAAGACATTTTGATGGAGTCTATCCAACATTTTATAAGTATAAAGTAACTCAGAACGACATTGATAGAGGAAGAGCTAAAGGTCTTTCCGGAAATGTGGGCATAACGACTATTAGCGCCACGACAAATATTGCTGGCACAACAACTACTTTTAATTATTATGAAAATAGCAATTATCTCCAAGTTCCCCCTAATATTATTGGTGTAAATAAAATCTTTACTTTTGATGGGGCAAATACAATTACCCACAGTATGTTCAGCGTAAAATATCAATTATTCTTAAATGATGTTTACTACTGGGGGACCACTGAACTACTTTCTTATGCTATGGTCAAAACTTATTTGGAAGATTTGGATTTTCTTTTGAATACACAGAAACAAATTCGTTTTAATAAAAGGCAAGATAGATTATATTTGGATATTGATTGGGGTTCAGTAAGTGAGGGGCAGTATTTTGTAATTGATTGCTATTCAACTCTCGATCCAAATGATTATTCTAGAGTTTGGAATGACTCTTTCCTTAAACCATATCTAACCTCCTTGATTAAAAAACAATGGGGTCAGAATATGATGAAATTCACTGGAGTTAAACTTCCCGGTGGTGTTGAGTTGAATGGCAGACAAATGTATGATGATGCTCAAAGAGAAATAGATATTTTAATGGAAAAAATGTCAAATACATATGAGTTGCCACCTTTAGATATGATAGGTTAATCTCATGCTTAATCCATTTTTTCTTCAAGGATCAAAATCTGAGCAGGGTCTTATACAAGATTTAATAAATGAACAACTTAGAATGTATGGAGTTGAAGTTTATTATATACCTAGAAAGTATGTGACAGAAAGAACAATAATAAAAGAAGTAATAGAGTCTCTTTTCAATCAGGCTTTTCCTATAGAAGCTTATATTGAAAATTATGATGGATATGGCAATAATCCAACTATACTTTCAAAATTTGGTATACAGGCACTAAATGAATTAACAATTACAATTTCAAAAGAAAGATATGAAAATTACATATATCCACTAATAAAATCCAGACCCGGAATTAAATTAGCATCAAGACCGAAAGAAGGTGATTTAATTTATTTACCTTTGGGAGATAGATTATTTGAAATTAAATATGTTGAGCATGAAAAACCATTTTATCAATTACAAAAAAACTATACTTATGAATTAAGGTGCGAAATCTTTAGATATGAAGATGAAGTCATTGATACAGGTATTGCGGAAATAGATGATAATATAAGTGGTACTGGTATTGATGGAGAAAATGCTTCAATTGGTTCTATTCAAAAGCTTACCATGGTTGGGTCTGCAGTAACTGCTACAGCAACAGCACATATAGTAAATGGTGGTATAAGATACATAACTGTAACAAATAGAGGTGGTGGGTATCTAACAGCGCCAAAAGTTGGAATATCTTCAGCACCAATTGGAGGAAAAACTGGTATAGCAACAGCTATTATGATTGGCGGTATTGTTGTTTGCAATGACAATACAAATCCAAATTCAAAATCAGTTCAAAGTGTACAATTAATAAATTCTGGATTTGGATATACACAGTCTCCGGGAGTAAGATTTATTAGTGAAGAAGGTGGTGGTGCTACAGCAACAGCTACAATTGGAAATGGTGTTGTTGGTATTATAACTCTAACTAATGGGGGATCTGGTTATACATCACCGCCGACTATTTCTTTCAGTGGAATTTCTTCAGTTTCTGCAGCCGCAACTGCTGTCGTAAGTTCTGCGGGAACAATCACATCGATAAGAATTACAAACGCCGGATTGGGATATACCGTTTCCCCAACCATAATAATTGGAGCAGCGTCAACATCCTCTTATGGAAACTATATCTTTAACGAAGTAGTTGTTGGATCTGATAGTGGCACAAAAGGAAGAGTAAAATCTTGGAATTCTGTTACTAATGTTTTAGAATTATCAAATATTAACGGAGAATTTGTTGCGGGAGAAATGGTGACAGGAGAAGATTCTGGATCTTATCACGAATTGCGTTTTATTGATCAGTATCCAATTGATGATGGATATGCACAAAATTCTGAAATTGAATTGGAATCTGATTTAATAATTGACTTTAGTGAGAGAAACCCATTTGGAATGCCATAAATATTAGTTATTAGTAATAATTATTTTATAATAGGTTTCTATCATGTTTGAGTATTTCTATAACGAAATTTTAAGAAGAACTGTCATATCATTTGGTTCATTGTTTAATGATATAAAGATTAAGCATAAAAACACCGAAGATGATGTTGTAAGTATTATTAAGGTTCCTCTGGCATATGGACCTACTCAAAAATTTCTTGCCCGATTAGAGCAATCTGCAAATTTAAATAAACCAGTTCAAATTACACTCCCAAGGATGTCTTTTGAATTTACTGGGTTGACATATGATCCAACAAGAAAATCAACAACTACTCAAACATTTACAGCAAAAGATGTAAATGATACTAAGGAAACAAAAAAAGCATATTTACCTGTTCCATATAATATGCAATTTGAATTAAGCATCATGTCAAAATTAAATGATGATGCATTGCAAATTATTGAACAAATTCTTCCATATTTCCAACCAGCTTACACAATGACAGTGGAGTTAGTTGATAGTATTAATGAAAAAAGAGATATTCCTGTGGTATTAGAAAATATTACGATGCAGGATGACTATGAAGGAGATTTTACTACAAGAAGAGTTTTAATTTATACATTAAGATTTACTGCAAAGGTTTATCTATTTGGTCCTATTTCTTCTGCAACGAAGGACATTATCAAGAAAACTACTATCAGTTATATTACAGGAGATACTACAAATTCTCCAACAAGAGAAGTTGTATATTCCGCTCAACCAAGAGCAATCAAAAATTACACTGGCACTGTTTTAACCAACTTAGCAAAGGATGTTAATACTGAAGATACCCTAATTACCGTAAATAATGCAGCATCAATTGTCAAGAATTCTTATTTGGATATTGAGGGGGAAGAAGTTTATGTAAAACTTGTTTCTGGCAATGTTTTAACTGTAGAAAGAGGTAGAGATGAAACTCAGATTACATCTCATCTTTCCGGTGCTGAAGTTAAATCAATTACTCAGCAAGATAATCTCTTGATTGAAGATGGTGATGATTTTGGATTTAGTGGAAGTGCTTTTTAAACTATGGATAAAAAATTTAATTCTCTGAATGATGCTTTCAATTTAGAAAATAGTGGAAGTTTAGATATAGTTCCTACAGAAGTTGATTCTGTTGTAGAAAAAGTTGAAAAAATTTCTTCGGATTTTGATGATATAAAAAAAGATTACAATTACACAAGAGGAAATTTATATTCCTTAATAGAAAAGGGACAAGAGGCAATAAATGGAATTTTAGAACTTGCTCAAGAAAGTGAAATGCCAAGGGCTTATGAAGTTGCTGGTCAATTGATAAAAAGTGTTGCAGATGCAACTGACAAACTTATGGATTTGCAGAAGAAATTGAAAGATATTGAGGAACAAAAGCAATCTAAAAGCCCAACAACCGTCAATAATGCACTTTTTGTTGGTTCTACAGCTGATTTAGCTAAGTTATTGAAAAGTCAACTGAATCAAGAAGAATAAATAAATAAAATACTAAAATTATAAATGGCGGTTCCAGCAGTCAATATAACAATTGAAAGAGGGACAGATTTTGAAAGTGTCTTCACTGTAACAAATCCAGATGGATCAGCACTTAATTTAAATAATTTTTCTTCAGTCTCTAAAATAAAGAAGTTTCCATCTTCAGGAACTTCAACGCCCTTTTCTGTTGGAATTGTTACTTCAAGGGGACAGGTAATTCTTTCTATGGGAAGTACAGTATCTTCAACTTTAGAAGATGGAAGACATTATTATGATGTTGTCATTATTAACAATTCCACCGGAAAGAAAAAGAAAATCATTGAAGGTATGGCAATTGTGACACCCTCTGCGTCAGTTTAAGGAGATATAAATGACAGATTATAATGTCACTTTAGGATATACTTCAGACTTCGTTGTAACGCAGGAAGGTTACGCAGCCCAAGGAGCCCAAGGAACTCAAGGTTCTCAGGGGATTCAGGGACTTGATGGTTCTCAAGGTTCTCAAGGATTATCTGGAGAATTTGCTGGACAAGGTGTACAAGGAACTGAGGGTTCTCAGGGTCTACAAGGCACTGATGGAGCTCAGGGAGTACAGGGGTCTGATGGGGCACAGGGTGTACAAGGTGCTAATGGAACGCAAGGTTTACAAGGAACACAAGGTAGATCTGGACCACAAGGATTTGATGGAGCGCAGGGTCTACAAGGCGTCCAGGGTATTCAGGGAATTCAGGGTAATATAGGAACACAAGGTTCTATAGGTGTTCAAGGTCAAAGAGGTACTCAAGGAAATAATGGGTCTCAGGGATCTCAGGGATTACAGGGTCTCCAAGGTATTCAAGGTGATTATGGTTTTCAAGGAACTCAAGGTTTACAAGGTTCTCAAGGAAATTTAGGTTCTCAAGGTTTAAGGGGACCACTTGGTGACCAAGGAATTCAAGGTGTTCAAGGTTTACAGGGTCTTCAAGGTTTACAGGGTCTTCAGGGTCTTCAGGGTCTTCAGGGTTTATTAGGTTCTCAGGGTATTCAAGGGTTACGAGGTCAGCAAGGATCCCAAGGAACTCAAGGAGAACAAGGTATTCAAGGTTTACAGGGTCTTCAAGGTTCTCAGGGTCTTCAGGGTTTATTAGGTTCTCAGGGTTTCCAAGGTTCTCAAGGAAGAACTGGAACTCAAGGTAGTTTGGGTGTTCAAGGTAATCTCGGATCTCAAGGTATTCAGGGAGATATAGGTTTTCAAGGTTTACAAGGTATTCAGGGTTCTGGTTCTCAGGGAATTTCGGGAACTCAAGGTCTTCAAGGACTATCTGGAGAATTTGCTGGTCAAGGAGCTCAAGGTTCTTTAGGTTATCAGGGTTCGCAGGGTATTCAGGGTGGATTGAGTGCTCAAGGTTCTCAAGGATTATTAGGAACACAAGGACTTCAAGGTTCGCAGGGTATTCAGGGTGGATTAAGTACTCAAGGTTCTCAAGGTTCAATAGGAACACAAGGATCTCAGGGATTAATTGGTGTTCAAGGAAGATTGGGAAGTAAAGGAGATCTTGGTTCCCAAGGTTCCCAAGGTTCTCAGGGTTCTCAAGGTATTCAGGGAGACGAAGGACCTCAAGGTTCTCAAGGAATTAGAGGATTTGGACCCCAAGGTGTTCAAGGTGTTCAAGGTAATACTGGATTTGGATTGCAAGGAATTCAGGGATCTTTTGGCGATAGAGGTCCTCAAGGTCTTCAGGGAATTTTTGGTCCTCAAGGAATACAAGGTCTGCAAGGAACTAGTGGTTCTCAAGGTAGTCAAGGTCTCCAAGGATTATCTGGAGAATTTGCTGGACAAGGTGTTCAGGGGGCAGATGGTCCTCAAGGTATTCAAGGTATTCAAGGTATTCAAGGTATTCAAGGAGAAAATGGTCCTCAAGGTCCTCAAGGTCCTCAAGGTAGGTTTGGTGGAGTTGGTCCTCAAGGTTTCCAAGGAGCCCAAGGTATTCAGGGTGGTTTAAGTGCTCAAGGTTCTCAGGGATCTCAGGGAGATGTGGGTCTTCAAGGTCTTCAGGGACTATCCGGAGAATTTGCTGGGCAAGGAACTCAAGGTGCAATAGGAATTCAAGGATACGATGGTTCGCAAGGTTCTCAAGGTATTCAAGGATTACCTGGAGAATTTGCTGGACAAGGTGTTCAAGGGTCTCAGGGTGTTCAAGGAACTCAAGGTCTTCAAGGTCTTCAAGGTCTTCAGGGATTATCTGGACAATTTGCTGGACAGGGTGTACAGGGAAGTGTTGGTTCTCAAGGATTTCAAGGTGTTCAAGGTAATATAGGAGATCCTGGAAATGAAGGTCCACCGGGACCTGCAGGATCACAAGGAGTTCAGGGATCTATTGGTGAACAGGGCGAACAAGGTGAGCAAGGAGCTCAGGGTATCTCCGGAGAATTTGTTGCCCAAGGTGCCCAAGGTGCTCAAGGTTTAGGTGGAATTCAAGGTCTACAGGGTCTACAGGGTCTCCAAGGTCTCCAAGGATTATCCGGAGAATTTGCTGGACAAGGAACTCAAGGAACACAAGGTCTCCGAGGTGAACAAGGAGTTCAGGGCATTCAGGGTGTTCAAGGTATTCAAGGATTAGATGGAACTCAAGGTGCCCAAGGTTCACAAGGTCTCCAAGGTCCCCAAGGTCTTCAAGGTCTTCAAGGAATATCTGGAGAATTTGCTGGACAAGGAACTCAGGGAACACAAGGTAGAGTGGGAACTGGAGTTCAAGGTTCTTCTGGAAACCAAGGAATTCAGGGTCTTCAAGGTTCTCAAGGTTTTGAAGGTTCTCAAGGAGCTAGAGGTGAAAGAGGTCTTCAGGGTCTTCAAGGAATATCTGGAGAATTTGTTGGACAGGGGGCTCAAGGTTCTTCTGGATTATCGGGTTCTCAGGGTGCTCAAGGAATTCTTGGATCTACAGGTGTTCAGGGTTCTCAAGGTATCCCCGGAGAATTTGCTGGCCAAGGAGCCCAGGGGTCTGCTGGGTTTAGTGGTTCTCAGGGTTCTCAAGGTATCCCCGGAGAATTTGCGGGGCAAGGTACTCAAGGTTCTCAGGGGTTAATAGGTATTCAGGGTGAAATTGGAGCACAAGGAATTCAAGGTTTTGAGGGGCAAGGAATTCAAGGATCTGTCGGTGATATCGGTTCTATTGGACCTATAGGACCACAAGGAATTTCCGGACAATTTGCTGGACAAGGTGTACAGGGAAGTATTGGATCTCAAGGTATTATTGGATTTGGCATTCAAGGATCTCAAGGATTACCCGGAGAATTTGCTGGTCAAGGTGTCCAAGGTACTCAAGGCGTTCAAGGAAATACTGGATTTGGAATACAAGGTTCTCAAGGCATTCAAGGTTCTCAAGGTTCTCAGGGAAGATCTGGAAATGCAGGAGCTCAGGGAGCTCATGGTATACAAGGTGCTCAGGGTATTTCGGGAATTCTTGGTACTCAAGTAACAAGTATTTTATATGTAACCTCAGATGGAAACGACACAAACACAGGACTCAAACTCGGAGATGCAAAAAGAACAATTGGAGCAGCTCTCACAGTAGCAACAACTGGAACAGTTATTAAGGTTACTTCTGGACATTATGTAGAAAATAATCCACTAGTCCTTAAAAAACAAGTTTCAATTACTGGAGATAGTTTGAGAGAGGTATCAGTATCTCCACTAAATCCAGACCAAGATTTATTCCATGTTTCTGAAGGAAATTATGTGACTGAAATTTCATATACTGGTTCTTTAAATAAAGGAAAAGCAGTATTTGCATTTAATCCAAACCAGATAGGTTTTTCAAGCCAATCTCCTTATATTAGGAACTGTACTAATTTTATTGTCAACAGTATTGGAATGAAGATTGATGGTAACCATGTTCTTGGTCCATTTAAGAGTATGGTTACAGATTCCTTTACACAATACAATCAAAATGGTATTGGAGTTTCTATTACTAATGGTGGATATGCCCAGTTGGTATCATTGTTTACTATATGCAATGACATAGCTGTCTATTGCGGATCTGGTGGAGCATGTGATTTAACAAACTCAAATGCTTCATTCGGTAATTATGGTCTTGTTGCTGATGGTGTAGGTAGTAAGAGTTATACTGGAATTGTTACTGAACAATCTTCAGCAAATTCAAGTACATTCGTAGTTAATTTGAATTCTCCAATTTTAGGTATAGTTTCTGCAAGATATGATAATACCACTGGAATATTAACTGCAACTACAAATATTCCCCATAAGTTTTCAGTTGGAATGGGAGTATCTTTACATGGTTTGGAATTTAATTGCCCTTCAGGTCCCGGAATAGTCACATATCCTTCTGGAAGAAATGGGTATACATTCAATACCGTTTCTGTTGCTCCCGGTAGATACTATGATGCATATAATTTGATTCAATCAAATCGTCAAGAAATTGTTGATTTGGCATATAACGCCATAGGAGTTGCATATACTGACTTCACAAATCCAAGCCCAGATAAGTGCAAAAGAGATATTGGATATATTGTAGATGCAGTATCGATTGATGTTAGAGATTATACAAGTAAAAATACTTTAGATGCTACTAAAGCGTATTTTAAATTAGATGGATCAATTTTAACACATGGTGTTGATGGAGAAGTTCCTCAGACAATTGTTGGGTTTACTTCTGCAAGAGAATTAATGAAACTTGCGATTACTAATAATTTAACAAATAAGGATTTATCAATCATTGCAGATCCTCTTACAGGCATCAATACAAGTCCATCATCATGTGCCGATGTACAGTCATTCATAGACAATCTTGTTGGTATTATCACAACTCGCCTAAATGCAGGAAATATAAATGGAGCAAACGCTTTGCCAGCGGTTTCTATGGCAAGCACCACATTTAGTGTTTATGTTGGAGTTTCTACTCTTCCACATGCTCATATTTCAAATACAGGAACAGTAAATATCAGTATTGTAAGACCATTCGATGGTCAAGTAATTTATTTTGATAGATTATATTATACAATAAAAGGTATTGGTATATCATCTGGAGGTAGTGGATATACTGGACCTGCAATAGTAACTATTGATCCACCAGAGTCTGACTGGGGCATACCAGCGACTGCATCTGTGCAAATTACAAATGGATCAATTTCTTCAGTTGATATTATTTCCGAAGGTAGGGGATATACTGTTGCACCAAAAGTTACTTTTAGCTCCCCAAATGCAGGAATAAATACAGCCATAGGATCGGCAATTATTTCTCCTGTATATTATGCAGTATTGAGTTCGACTCCAATTTCAAGTGGAATCTGTACTATTACTGTTAATGATACAATTCCTTATGTAGTTGGTGTTGGCAGTGAAGTTAATTTCTTCAAACAAAGTCGTGTTTTAGCTTCTGGTCATTCTCTAGAATATATTGGTTCTGGTGTTGACATTGCAACAGCTCTTCCTAGAAATGGTGGTGTTCCTATTCAACAAAATGAAACTGATTCTAGAAATGGCGGATTGGTTGTTTATACTACTACCGATCAATCTGGCAATTTTAGAATTGGTGATGGAGTTGTTATTAATCAACAAACAGGAACAATCAGTGGTGCATCTTATACAAGAAGTTTATTTTCTACAATGACACCATTCATACTCGCATTAGGAGGATAATAACATGGCATTAGCACTTAATGTATTTCAGACAGTAACTTCAGTAGTTTCTACAAGTCCAGTAGAAGTTTACACTGCTCCAGTCGGATATACTGGCGTTGTTCTTTTGGCACAAGTCACAAATATCGGAGCATCTCCCTACGATATAACATTTATTCATAGAAGAAGCTCTACTGATACTGAATTGGTAAAAAATTATCCAATTTCGGGAAATGATACTGCAAATCTTCTCTCAGGAAAATTGGTTCTTGAGAGTGGAGATAAATTAGTTTTGTCGGGAAGTGATGCAACTAATTTAAAATTCATTGCAAGTATTTTAGAAACTCTTAACTAATACGAAAATGACAAAATATCTCAGTAACAGACAAAAAAATCTTAAGGTTGGTATCATATCATATACCGAAAGTAGTACGGTATTAGAAGTTACTGGGAAGGTTGGTATTGGTACAACAAATGCTTCATCAAAACTTCATGTAATTGATGATGTATTAATAACAGGTGTTGTTACCGCATCATCATTTTCTGGGACTGGTGGATATTTAACTCTAGGTTCTGCTGATGATGGAAGTTTAACATCATCAGGAGCATTGAATACATTCACAACCAATACAAAAATTGTCAATAGTATAGATGATTTAAACGAACTGGCATTTAATATTATTAGAAACACTGCAGTTACTAATGTCGATTTTTCATCAAATGTGGTGACTGGAGGTTCTCCTTTATCAATTACTTTATCAGTTACAAGTTCCGGAAACGCAAATAGGTATGATGTTGATTGGGGCGATGGAACTACAACTTCTAACTACGCTTCTGCTTCTATTCCACATACATATACCCAACCTGCGGGAGGATTATTCTCAATCTCTTTGGTCGCCAAAAATAACTCCGGAATTGGAGCAGGGAGTAGTTATTCTGCGGCAAAGAGTAATTATATTACAGTTTATACACCAGATCCAGTTGTTACTTTTGATTTATACAGAGCATCATCTGGAGGTACTGCTCTCTCAGGTAATGATTTATATGTTGTAGAAGGGCAATCTTTATACTTAGATAATAATACAACAAATACTAATGGCGCAACAGTTAATTATACAATGAACTGGGGAGATGGATCAACTAATGATTCTATCCTAATTAATACTGCTAATGGAGGTGCTGATGCTTCTGCCGCTAGACTTCAGCATACTTGGAGTCAAGGTACAAATAGTTCTACAAGTAGAGATACACTTACACTAACTTTAAACGCACACAATACAGCAAACCCATCTGTTATTCCTGCTACTGGAACATCACTATTAAAAGTTTATGATGATGCTCCAACTGCACCAGATGGACTAAGCAGCAAAACATTATCGAATGTTACTAGCACCGGGACTAGTCCAAGACTTGTTTCTGGATTTACTGATAATACTGGAGGTACAACACTAACAGCAGGTACTGATGTTAATCGCGTAACTAGTGGAACTGCTGAAGCAACAGCAATTTCTTCTTTTGCATATGATGCAAACAATGGAACTCTTACAGCACAGGTGAATGGTTCTTCAGATGGTTCCCGAGTATTAACTAGTGGAGATGATTCAGGAACTTATACGAGTTTGGTGATTACTGAAGAGAGTGATTATCAATTATTGAATTCTTCTGGTTCTACCACTACTTTCGCATCAAGCATATATTATCCAGGATTATATAAAGGATTCAAAGCAAAAGTTTCTAAATTAGTTTCTTCTTTAGCAACTGGTGTGAATAGTATGCAGTTGCTTCATAGTTCTACTGGAAATACTAATACAGTGCAGTTTGTGAAAGATGATATAACCGCTACACCCGTTGTCAGTATTTCTACAGCAACACTTACCGAAAATGTTGCCGGCACTTATCGATATGTTTCTGGTATTCCTTATTATAATACTGGTTCACCATCTCTTACTTTATCTGGACTGACAGTTACTAACCTTACTGGGCAGACATATACTAATCAATCTAATATTGTTGAAGTTGATACTGGAACAAACCAAGAAGGAACTTCAAGTGCGGCTACAAATGATACTGATTACACTTATGCTCAGATTGATGGTCCTTCAAGTATGCTGAGTGGTGGGATACCGATTGCTAATGTTGGAGTGTCTTCACCATATGCTATTGCAAGTTTGACCGTTCCAATCACATCATCAAGCGTAAGAACTGTTGATAGAGTTAGAGTTCGTGCTAAGAATGTAAATGGAACCAGTAGTTACACAAGTGATATTTCAACGAACATTCAAGTTCATACTGCATCTCAATCTGGAATTTCCGAAATTTCTATAGCAGTTCCTTCTGGACTTGGTGATGGAACTTACACTGACAATGGTAAGAGAATATATGATTTTGGTCCCGGAATTACTACAAACACTCCATCATATAGTGGCGTAACTAATTTTTACACCAACAACCCATATTCAGAATCTTCTTCTCCTGCGGGAATTACTGCAACAAGAGAAGCGGTTGTGAGATTGGGTAGCATCACTCATAATCAAGTGAACTACTCAACTGGATATCTCCCAGTTGGTCCAGATTTTTCATCTGGAAGAAGTGGAACTCAGTATTTCACTTTTGCATTTAGAAGAAAAGTTGTTGCTAACTTTGATATTAATATCACAAGTTCTACAGGTATTTCGGGTCTCTGGATTGCTGCACCCGGAACAAGTATAGATACTACAAGTGGATTAAATGGTTGGTTAAAAGCAGACACTGCTTATGCAGGTTCCGGTGTTCCGGGGAGTGGATCTGGTGGAAATGGTTCTGATGGTTGTGCTGTTACTAATGGAGATAGAATTATTGCTTCAACATCTTTAAGTGGTGGATATACTATGACCTTAGGTAGCGAAAATATGAGTAATGCTACTGGCAATGTTGTTCTCGTAAGAATTGCTTTAACATCTGGACAATCTATAACGAGTCTTAGCATAGGAGCTGCTGCGTAAAATGGCCATTTCAAACGATCAGAAGATTGATTATCTCTGGAAAAAACTTGGTTACGGTAGAACAAAAACCGATGTCTCGACAATCAAAGATGCGGTTAATGAATCTATTTCAAGTCCTCTACTAATAAGAGGGGATAATGTTTGGTCACAATCAAATCTAATTCCGGGAACAATTCCCGGCAGCAGCACATCAGTAGTTACTTTATATCCAACATCATTACCTGTAGAATGTATTGCTGATATTACATCATCAACAAATAGGACTTGGAAGACAAATATAACAGATTGGATTCCTCCCGAAATTGGTTCTACTTATCTTGTAAAAGTATATGTTCATACCTCAGGAAATGCAGCAACTGCCGCTTCATCAGGAACTCAATTAATTGCTGCTGGTTCTGGTAATAATGACGAATGGTTCTTTGATTATCAATCTGGAACTTTAAACTTTATTGGAACTAATCTTCCAAGTGGAGTCAATTTTAGTGGGAAGAGTATCTATATTAGTGGAGCAGTTTATAGTGGAGTTAAAGGAGTAGCAGTTGCTGGAGCAGCATCATCCTTTTCTTCAATATATGTTTCTGGTATTGGTACTGTTACTACTCTGGATAGCACTACAGGGGCAGTAACTAATCTCAGTGGTACAAATATCAACTATACTGGTATTGGTACTATTACAACTTTAAACGGCACTACAGCAAATTTAACCAATATCAGTGGTACTAATATCAATTACAATGGTATTGGTACTATTGCGACTTTAAACAGCACTACAGGAACAGTAACTAACCTTAGCGGTACAAGTGCAAATTATTCTGGAATCATAACTGCATCATCTTTCCACCCAAGTAGTGGATATATCCAAGCAGCGGATGGAACTAATTCATTCTACATCTATAGCGGAACTGGAAATGTAGCATTTCAGGGAACTATTGGTGTAGGTACAATCAATAACACATCCGGACATAAGGCACTTGATTTCGGTTCAACAACCACACCATCAGTTAATATTACAAATAGTTTAAATGTTGGTAGTGGAGTATCAGTTGTTGGTGTAGTAACGGCATCAAGTTTTAGCGGAACTGCAACATCTACAACTAATATTCCAAATTTAACTGGCGATGTAACTTCAGATAATACTGTAACTACTCTTGCAACAGTTAATAATAATGTTGGAACTTTTGGTTCCCAAACTTCAATTCCAAGCATCACTGTCAATGCAAAAGGTTTAGTTACTGGAGTAACTACCAGTTCAATTATTGTTGGTGATGGAACGCTTACTCTACAAACATCTGGCATTGGGTTGTCTGGATCACAAACTTTTACTGCTAATCAAAGTAATAATACAACATTTACGGTAACTTCTAATGCTACAAGCGATAACACTTCTTCATCAATAGTAGCAAGAGATTCGTCTGGCAATTTTAATGCGGGAATAATTACCGCTACAACATTTTCAGGATCTCTTCAAGGTAATGCATCTACAGCAACTGCTCTTCAAAACTCAAGAACATTTGAAATTACCGGAGATATTGTTGCATCTGCAATTAGTTTTGATGGAACCGGCAATGTATCATTAGCAGCAACAATTCAACCAAATAGTGTTGGATTAGGAACTGATACAACTGGGGATTATGTCCAAACAATTTCCGGAACTGCAAATCAAATTACAGTTACCAGCGGAACTGGAGAGAGTTCTTCACCAGTATTAAGCATCCCAAATCAATTTACTGCTCCACAAGATGTAACAGTTACGCGAGATTTATTTGTCAATCGCGATTTAAGTGTAACGGGTAATATTACAATTGGGGGAACATCTGCAGCAATCTTTTCACAATCATTAAATGTATTCGACCCAGACATTGTTCTTGGATTTAGAACTGATGCACTTGGCAATGATGTTTCAAATGATAATACGGCAAATCATGGTGGCGTTGCAGTCGCATCAACAGAAGGAACTCCATTAGTTCAGTTATTCATCGCTGGTATCGAAACAAATCCTGCCACATATAAGAAAATTATGTGGTTCAAGGCAGGTGAGTTTGCTGGACTCGGAACTGATGCTTGGTTGATAAACTATGCTGTAGGTATTGGCAGTACACAATTCCCATATGGAACCAGATTAGCGGCAGGTGCTGTTCAATTCACTGAAAGTGATTTAGCAGTCGTAAGAAATATTAATGCTTCTGGCATAAGCACCATTATAACTTTAAACAGCACCACAGGAACAGTAACTAATCTTAGTGGTACTGATATTAACTACAGTGGTGTTGGTACTATTGTCACTCTGAATAGTACCAACGGAACGGTAACTAACCTCAATGGTACTAATATCAATTATAGTGGTATTGGTACTATTGCAACTCTTAATAGTACTACTGGAACAGTAACTGATCTTAGTGGTACTGATATTAACTACAGCGGTGTCGGTACTGTAGTTAACCTAAATGGAACTAATATCAATTATACTGGTGTTGGCACTATTGCAACATTGAATAGTACTACTGGAGCAGTAACTAATCTCAGCGGCACTGATATTAACTACAGTGGTATTGGTACTATTACTACACTGAATAGCACTACTGGGACCGTAACTAACCTAAGTGGTACGAATGTAAATTATAATGGCATTGGTACTATTGCAACTCTTAATAGTACTACAGGGGCAGTAACTAACCTTAGTGGCACAAATGTTAATTATACTGGTATTGGTACTATTGCAACACTGAATAGTACTACAGGAACAGTAACCAATCTCAATGGAACTAATATCAATTATAGTGGTATTGGTACTATTGCAACTCTTAATAGTACTACTGGAACCGTAACTAACCTAAGTGGTACGAATGTAAATTATAATGGCATTGGTACTATAACCAATCTTGGTGGTATAAATGCCAATTATGCTGGTATTGGTACGATTGCGACTTTAAACAGCACTACAGGAACAGTAACCAACCTTAGTGGTACAAATATTGATTATACTGGTATTGGTACTATAACCAATCTTGGTGGTATTGATATCAATTATACTGGTATTGGTACTATTGCAACTTTAAACAGTACTACTGGTTCTGTTACAACTTTAATAGGAACAGATATTAACTATAGTGGTATTGGTACTGTAACCAACTTAAATGGAACTAATATCAATTATACTGGTATTGGCACTGTTGTTACACTGAATAGTACTGCAGGAACAGTAACCAATCTCAATGGAACTAATATCAACTATAGTGGTATTGGTACTATTGCGACTTTCAATAGTACAAACTCTACGATTGATAATTTAAATTCGACTAATATCAATGTTTCTGGTCTCTCCACTTTTGCTGGTATTACAACAGTTGCTGGACCAACATTATTCACCAAACAATTAAGTGTTTCTGGTGTTTCCACATTCCATGGTGATGTAAAAATTACTGATGGCAAGAGTGTTTACTTTGGTGACGGCAATGATTTAAGAATTTATCACGATGGGGGCAATAGTTTTATTCGCGATATTGGAGTTGGAAATCTCTTTATTGATGCTTCCAACACTTATCATAGAGCTAGCTCACATCTTTTCTATGATGATACGGGAAATAAAACTCTTGCTACTTTTACTGCGGATGGTTCGATTTCACTTTATTATGACAATTTAAAAGTATTTGAAACCTCTGGAATTGGTGCAACTGTTTATGGTACTCTAAACACTCAAGATCTTAATGTAACCGGAGTAGGTACTGTTACAACTTTGAACAGTACTACTGGATTCATCACAACTCTAACAGGAACAGATATTAATTATACTGGTATTAGTACTTTTACCACTCTAAACAGCACCGAAGGAACGGTAACTAATCTTAGTGGTACTGATATTAACTACAGTGGTATTGGTACTGTAACCAACTTAAATGGAACTAATATCAATTATACTGGTATTGGCACTGTTGTTACACTAAACAGCACTACAGGAACAGTAACTAATCTCAATGGTACTGATATTAACTATAGTGGTGTTGGTACTATTGCTACACTGAACAGTACTACTGGAACAGTAACTAATCTCAATGGTACTGATATTAACTATAGTGGTGTTGGTACTATTGCTACACTGAACAGTACTACTGGAACAGTAACTAATCTCAATGGTACTGATATTAACTATAGTGGTGTTGGTACTATTGCTACACTGAACAGTACTACTGGAACAGTAACTAATCTCAATGGTACGAATGTAAATTATAATGGCATTGGAACTGTTGCAACTTTAAGTGGAACTAATATAGATTACTCTGTAGGCAATTTATCAACTTTAAATGCAACTACAGGTAATATTGTTACTGGTGTGGTTACAACCTTAACAGGAACTAATATCAATTATAGTGGTATCGGTACTATTGTAACTCTGAACAGCACTACAGGAACTGTAACTAATCTTAGTGGAAGTAATATTAACTATAGTGGTATTATAACAGCATCGGAATTTACGACTGGGAATGGAAATCTTGGTTTTACTACAAATACCATTAGTGGACCTTCAGAAATTATAATTGATCCACTCCCAGTAGGGGTAGGAGTAACCAGCGGAAGTGTAAGAATTAGGGGTGATTTATATGTAGATGGCACCAATTTTATTGTTAATTCTCAAACAATAACTCTTGCAGATTTTGTTGTCGGTATTGCAACAACGGTTCCTAACAATAATTTACTTGATGGTGCTGGCATTGGTATAGGAAGTGAAGTTACATTCCTTTATGACTACACAAATTCTTCATTGAAGTCAAGTGAGAATTTAAATCTTGCTGCAAACAAATCTTACAAGATTAATGGGGTTGATTTACTAAATTCAAATCAACTCACAGTACCAAATATAAATTCAAGTGGTGTTGGTACTATTACAACATTAAACAGTACCACAGGAACAGTAACTAATTTAAGTGGTACAAATATTAATTATACTGGTATTGGTACTATAGTCAATATTGATAGTACTACAGGAACTTTCCACAACTTAGTGGGTGCTGCACTATCAATTTCTGGCATATCAACAATATCAGTTAATAGTTCTTCTAATGCATTAAGAATCACTCAAACTGGTTCTGGAAATGCTTTAGTTGTTGAAGATGAAACAAACCCAGATGCAACTCCATTTGTAGTTACTTCAACTGGTTCCGTTGGAATAGCAATTACAAACCCATCATCAAAACTTCATGTTATTGGTGATGCAATAGTAACCGGAATTTTAACTGCAACTGATGGAATTCAGGGTATTGGTATTCAATCAGGTGGAGTTACCATAACGACTGGTATTTTAACAGCGTTTAATTTTGTTGGTGCAGGAAATACTTTCGCGTATAATCCAGCAACAAAAACAATTGATATTAATATAGATGGTGGGCAATGGACTTACTCAGATACATCAAATATAGAAACAAGTAACATTTATCGATTAAATGGAAATATTGGGGTGGGGACTGCGATTCCAACATCAAAACTTCATATTATTGGAGACACATTTATATCTGGAGTAATTACTTCAACAGATTATAATTCAGCCTCTGACATTAACTTGAAGGAAAATGTAAAACTGATAGAAAATCCGGTTGATAAAGTACTCCAATTGAATGGCGTAACATTTGATTGGAAAGAAAATAAAAAGTCATCTATGGGTGTTATTGCACAAGATGTTGAAAAAGTTATTCCTGAACTTGTTAGCAATGGATCTATAAAGACTGTTAATTATAATGGATTAATTGGATTATTGATTGAAGTTGTAAAAGAACAACAGAATGAAATAAATATTCTGAAAAATAGATTAAATAGTTTGGATGCATAATTATAAACTAAATAATAAAAACTACCCAGTGTATACGAGGACGGTAGATGGCAATTAAGATTCAAGGTTCTACTATCATTGATGATAGTAGAAATATTACAGATGCTGGGATAACTACGGTAAGTTCTATAAGTATTGGGAATACCCAAGTTATTAGTTCTGGTAGAGAACTTCAGAATATTGTTTCTTTAGACTCTACAACAACAGCGACGATTGAATCTGCAATCTCAAATTCACCAAATGTATTCAGTGATTTAACTGTAACTGGCGTTACTACAATATCAGTCAATAGCTCTTCTGACGCATTAAGAGTAACTCAGACTGGTTCTGGTAACGCCTTTATAGTAGAGGATGAAGCGAATCCAGATGCAACTCCTTTTGTAATAACTTCAACAGGTTCTGTTGGAGTAGGTACAATAAATCCGAATAATAGAGTTACTTCGGAAAATACAGCAGTCCTTGCTGCGGGTATTGTCACTGCATATAAATTTTATGGAGATGGATCAGGATTATTAGGAGTTTCTGGTTCAAACTGGGTTACTAGTGATGTTGGAATTAACACTCTTTCTAATGTCGGAATTGGAACCACAAATCCAACAGAAAAATTAGATGTTCTTGGAAATGCAAAAATTTCAGGAATTGTTACTGCATCATCATTTTCAGGAACTGGTGGGTATTTAACTTTAGGCACATCTGATGATGGGAGTCTGACATCATCAGGAGCATTAAACACATTCACTACAAGCACTAAGATAGTTAATGGTATAGATGATCTAAATGAACTGGCATTTAATATTATTAGAAATACGGCAGTTACTAATGTTGACTTTTCTTCCAATTTAGTTGCGGGAGGTTCTCCACTCTCAGTTACTTTATCTGTTACAAGTTCCGGAAACGCCAATCGTTATGATGTTGATTGGGGCGATGGAAATACAACTTCTAATTATGCTTCTTCATCTATTCCACACACATATACTAACTCAAGTGGCGGATTATATTCAATCACATTAACCGCAAAAAATAATACTGGAGTTGGAGCAGGAAGTTCATTTACAACTTCTAAGACAGATTACATTACTCTTTATACACCAAATCCAGTAGTTGGATTTGCCCTTTACAGAGCTTCTAGTGGAGGAACTGCTCTTTCAGGCAATGACTTATATGTTATAGAAGGACAATCTTTATACTTAGATAACAATACAACAAATACTAGTGGTGCAACCGTCAACTATACAATGAATTGGGGTGATGGATCATCTAATGATTCTATCGCAAGTGACTCAGCAGATGGTGGAGCTGGAGTTAGTGCCAATAGATTACAGCACACTTGGGGTCAAGGAACGAATAGTTCAACTACTACAGATACACTTACATTAACTTTAAACGCACATAATACTGCAAACCCAGCAGTTATTCCCGCTACTGGTACTGTAGCACTTAAAGTTTATGATGATGCCCCAGTTCCTCCAGATGGATTAAGTAGCAAAACATTATCGAATGTTACTAGTACTGGAACAAGTCCAAAACTTGCCTCAGGATTTACTGATAATACTGGAGGAACCACTTTATCTGCAGGAAATGATGTCAATCGTGTAATTAATGGAACTCCAGAAGCAACAGCAACTGCATCATTTGCTTACAATGCAAGTAGTGGAACTCTTACGGCAAACATAAATGGTTCTGCAGATGGTTCTAAAGCATTTACAAATGCTGATGACTCTGGAACTTATACGAGCTTGGTAATTACCGAAGAAAGCGACTATCAACTATTAAATTCTTCTGGATCTTCCGTTACTTTTGCAGCAAGTACTTTTTATCCTGGGGCTTATAAAGGATTCAAGGCAAAGGTTTCCAAATCCGCTTCAAGTTTAAGCACTGGCGTTAATAGTATGCAGTTGCTTCATAGCTCCACTGGAAATACAAATATTGTTGAATTTGTAAAAGATGATATGACTGCATCACCAACGGTGAGTATTGCTGGTGCGACTTTATCGGAAGGAACTGGAGGAACAAAACGCTATATTTCTGGTATTCCTTATTACAATACAGGTTCACCAACTCTTACATTATCCGGAGTAACTGTTACAAATCTTGTCGGACAAGCATACACCAATCAATCAAATATCGTAGAGGTTGACACTGGAACAAACCAAGAAGGAACTTCAAGTGCGGCTACAAATGATACTGATTATACTTATGCTCAGATTGACGGTGCAGTAACAATGTTAAGCGGAGGAATACCTTTAGTAAACACGGGTACTTCTTCTCCATATGCAATTGGCAATCTAACAGTTCCCATCACATCTTCAAGTGTAAGAACTGTTGATAGAGTTAAAGTTCGAGCAAGAAATGTAAATGGAGTTGCCAGTTACACAAGTGATATTTCAACTAATATTCAAGTTCATACTGCAGCTCAATCTGGGATATCTGAAATTTCTATAGCAGTTCCTTCAGGACTTGGAGATGGAACTTATACAGATAATGGTAAGAGAATATTTGATTTTAATGCTGCAACTACAAACACTCCATCTTATAGTGGTGCCACTAATTTTTATACAAATAGTCCATATAGTGAATCATCAGATCCAGGAGTTGCTGGAACAAAAGAAGCAACAGTAAGATTGGGCGTATTAAAATATGATGTAACAGATTATTCGACAGGATATCTACCTACTGGTCCAAACAGAAGTGGCGATACTGGAACTCAGTATTTCACTTTTGCTTTCAGGAGAAAATCTGTAGCTAACTTTGATATTAATATTACATCATCTGGAATTTCGGGTCTCTGGATTGCTGCACCCGGAACAAGTATAGATACTACAAGTGGATTAAATGGTTGGTTAAGAGCAGATACAACTTATGCAGGTTCTGGCGTTCCTGGAAGTGGATCTGGTGGAAATGGTTCTGATGGATGTGCTTTCACCAGTGGGGATAGAATTCTCACATCAACTTCTCTCAGTGGTGGATATACAATGACTTTGGGAAGTGAAAATATGAGTAATGCTACTGGTAATGTTGTTCTTGTTCGAATTGCCTTAACATCTGGACAATCAGTATCAAGTCTTAGTATAGGAGCTGCTGCATAAGATGACTATCTCAAACGATCAGAAGATTGATTATCTCTGGAAAAAACTTGGTTACGGTAGAACTAAAACGGATACTTCTTCCGTAAAGGACGCCGTAAACGAATCTATTTCAAGTCCTCTATTAATAAGGGGAGATACTGTTTGGACCCAGGCAAATTTAATCCCAACAACTATTCCAGGTAGCAGCACATCTATAGTTACCTTATATCCAACATCCTTACCCGTTGAATGCACTGTAGATATTACAGCATCTTCTAATAGGACTTGGAAGACAAATATAACAGATTGGATTCCACCAGAAATTGGTTCAACATATCTTATAAAAGTTTACATTCATACCTCTGGAAATGCAGCTACTGCTGCCGCTTCAGGTACTCAAGTATTTGCTACTGGTTCTGGTAATAACGACGAATGGTTCTTTGATTATCAGTCGGGAGTTTTAAATTTCATTGGAACAAATCTTCCCAATGGAGTTAGTTTTACCGGAAAGAGTGTTTATATCAGTGGGGCAGTTTATAGTGGGCAAAAAGGAGTAACTGCAACAGGAACAGCGGTTAGTTTCTCAAACATTTATGCAAGTGGAATCATAACTGCATCCCAATTTTATGGAGATGGTTCTGGATTATCCGGAGTATCTGCTTCAAAATGGTCCACAACAAATGCTGGTATTCATACTCTCTCAAATGTTGGTATAGGAACCACAAATCCCACCCAAAACTTAGATGTTAAGGGTTCAGTAAAAATTAGTGAAAGAATTTATGATTTTAATAATAATCCCGGAGGTGCTAATTATGTTTTATCTTCCGGAGGTCCATCTGGTTCATGGACTTGGTTACCTGTAACTGATGTTGGGGCAGGAACACTCGATGCTGTTTTTATAAGACAGGATGGTAGTAATGTTGGAAATGGAACTGCAACAACATTTGATTTTTATGAGAATTTTTCAGTTACCCAACCATCTGCAGGAATAGCATCGATAAGAATCAATAGCGTAAATTTAATTGATGCATCATCAATATCAGCTAATAGTTCCTCAAATGCATTAAGAATCACTCAAACAGGTTCTGGCAATGCTTTAGTTGTTGAAGATGAAGCAAATCCAGATGCAACTCCTTTTGTTGTTAGTGCCACTGGTAATGTTGGAATCGGAACTTCAAGTTCGACATCAAAATTAGATGTAAGGGGTGATATAATAATAGCTGGCGTATCTACTTTTATTGGTTTAGTAGAACTTGATGGTTCTTTAAGAGACATTTATGGAAATGTAGGTGCTGCTGGGTCTATTCTTGTCTCCACTGGTGCTGGAGTAAGTTGGACTGCTCCATTTGCTGCAGGTATTCAAGGTGTCCAAGGACTTCAGGGTACTCAGGGATTACAAGGTTTAGGAGGTTCTCAAGGAACCCAAGGACTTCAGGGATTACAAGGTTTAGGAGGTTCTCAAGGAACTCAAGGTACTCAAGGACTTCAGGGATTACAAGGTTTAGGAGGTTCTCAAGGAACTCAAGGTACTCAAGGACTTCAGGGATTACAAGGTTTAGGAGGTTCTCAAGGAACTCAAGGACTTCAGGGTACTCAGGGATTACAAGGGACAACAGGATCGCAAGGTATTTCCGGTCCAGTAGCAGGATCTGCAAATCAAGTTGTTTATAAAGATGGTTCAAATAATCCAACAGGTTCTGCTAATCTCACTTTTAATGGAACAGAATTAGTTACTCATACACTAACTGTTCTCAACAATACTGATATCAACGGCAATTTAAATGTTGATGGAAGTATTACAATTGGCGGAACATCAGCACAACTCAACACTCAACAACTTACAGTAGTTGATGCTGACATTGTTCTTGGTATTGGTACTTCATTCTCACCAAGCGATGCAACAGCGAGTCATGGTGGTATTGCAATTGCATCAACTGAAGGAACTCCACTTGTAAGTCTTGCGATTGGTGGAGAAACCAACCCAGACACATATAAGAAAATTATGTGGTTTAGGGGTGGTGATATTGGCGCTGGTATTACTGATGCTTGGTTGTTTAACTATGGCGTTGGTATTGGTTCTACTCAAGTTCCTAATGGAGTAAGACTTGCTGCTGGTGCAATTCAAGTTAGCGATAATAAACTTGATGTTAGTGGTGATATTGATTTTAGTGGAACTTTCTATCAAAACGGAAGTCCATTTGTAGCATCAAGGTGGACTGCTGGAACTGGTGATAATATCTATAGATTAAATGGAAATGTTGGTATAGGAACTACAAATCCACAAACAAAACTTGAACTTAATGGTGTTCTTGGATTTACAGGTAGTAATATAAAAATTGGTAATAATATAACTGGTGAAAATATTTCAGGTGGGACCGATAATATTCTTATAGGAACAGAAGCAGGACGTTATTTAACTGATGGTACTGGTAATGTTCTTATTGGACCATCAGGACCATCAGGAACACCTGGTGTAGTTCCTGCCTTGGTTGGTTATAGTGACAATAATAGGTTAGTTATTGGTTCAGGAAATACTGCTTGGATTTATGGTGATAGTTCTTATCATCTTAATATTAATGAAGTATTAAAATTTAATGATGATGTTTCTGCAAAATATAATATATTCCTTACCGGAGCGGATAAAACTACATTATATGACACATCTAATAGAGGTAATAAAAATATATTTTTGGGGTATGAAGTAGGACTTAATGACAGTGGCGGTGATTACAATACCTTTATTGGTGAGCGTGCAGGATATAATAACTATGGTGGAAATGGCAATATCTTTATGGGGGGTTCTGCAGGATTTTCTAATACTGGTGGATATAGCAATACCGTTATTGGCCCTGGTGCAGGATATGATAACACTGATGGATTTTACAATATCATTATAGGTAGATGGGCGGGAGTTTATAATAATGGTGGATTTAACAATACCTTTATTGGTGAGCGTGCAGGATATAATAACTATGGCGGTGATTACAATACCTTTATTGGACCTTCTGCAGGATATGCTAATACTGGTGGTTCTTACAATGCATTTATGGGTTATGAAGTAGGATATAATAATACTGGTGGTTATTACAATACCTTTATTGGACCTTCTGCAGGAAATGCTAATAATGGTGGTGATTACAGTACATTTATTGGCCCTAATGCGGGATATAATAATGCTGGAGGAACTTCTAATATCTTTATAGGTCCTCAATCAGGATATAATAATACTGATGGTTCTTACAATACCTTTATTGGTGAGAGTGCAGGAAGTAATAATCAAGGATCTAATAATATCTTCTTTGGAAATAATGCAGGAGCTGCTAATACCTCTGGAACTAATAATGTTGCTATTGGCAAATTTGCAGGAGTTTATCTATCTAGTGGTAGTAATAATGTTCTTATTGGTCCATCAGATAGTTATGGTCCAACTTCTAGTCCTCCTATTCCCGATGGAAGTAATCAGTTAGTTATTGGTTCAGGAAGTACTGCTTGGATTTATGGTAATAGTTCTTATAATGTCGGTATAGGAACCACAAATCCAACAACAGCACTTCAAATTAATGGAGTATTAGGATTTGGCATCGATCAATATGGAAATACTAACATAAGAATAGGTGATAATACTACTGGTTCCTCCATTACTGATGGATTTAATAACATTTTTATGGGCATTGGTGCTGGTAATTATACTACTTCTGGATATTCGAACCAATTCTTAGGTGGTTTTGCAGGAAATAATAATATTGATGGAGGTACTAATATCTTCATAGGAGAATCTGCAGGATATAATAACACTAGTGGAAGTAGTAATATCTTTTTGAATGCTTTTGCAGGATATAATAATATTAATGGAAATGCTAATAATTTCCTCGGTGTTTTTGCAGGAGAGGATAATATTGATGGATACCACAACAACTTCTTTGGCAATCGTGCAGGAAACAGCAACAAAAGTGGAAATTATAATATCTACCTTGGACCACTAAGTGGAATTTCCACAGCAGCATCTAGAAAAATTATAATTGGTTCGGGTGGTCCTGGTCCTGATTTATTTGATTCACCAAACACCACCAAAGACACTCAATTTGCTGTTGGTGTAAGAACTGATGAAAACCCAAGTAAATATTGGTTAGTTGGTGATGAAAACTTTAATATTGGTATAGGAACCACAAATCCAACTGAAAAATTAGATGTTGGTGGAAACTTAAGAATTCGTTCTGGTCTTAATGATTTTTATAATAATGTAGGTGCTGCTGGGTCTATTCTTGTATCAACTGGTGCTGGAGTAAGTTGGACTACTCCATTTGCTGCTGGTATTCAGGGAACCCAAGGTCTTCAGGGACTTCAAGGATTACAAGGTTTAGGAGGTTCTCAAGGAACTCAAGGTCTTCAGGGATTACAAGGTTTAGGAGGTTCTCAAGGAACTCAAGGTCTTCAGGGATTACAAGGTTTAGGAGGTTCTCAAGGAACCCAAGGACTTCAGGGATTACAAGGTTTAGGAGGTTCTCAAGGAACTCAAGGACTTCAGGGTACTCAGGGATTACAGGGCACTCAAGGAACCGCTGGTCCAGTAGCAGGATCTGCAAATCAAGTTGTTTATAAAGATGGATCTAATGATCCAACAGGATCTGCAAATCTTACTTTTAATGGTACATCTTTATTTACGAATCAATTAAGTGTCTCCGGAGTTTCTACATTCACTAATGGACCAGTATTAGTTGGAACAGCAACATCAACAGGAACAGCATCACAAAGATTACAAGTAACTGGTGGTGCTTATGTTTCTGGTAATACTGGTATCGGAACCACAAATCCACTACAAAACCTTCATGTTCTTGGAAATCTTCTTGTTGCTGCTGGTTCTTCAACAGGACAACACATTACTCAAAAGGCATATGAGTTAAATTCAGGTACTCTTTCTTGGGAAGGTTCCGCAGGTCAGTTATTCAGTATTACAAATAACCTAACATCAGGTTCCATATTCTCAGTTAATGATGTTTCTGGTATTCCAAGTATTGATGTAAACGCAAATGGTACAGTTTTACTTGGTCCTTATGGTGGCAACATTGGTGTAGGAACGACAAGTACAACATCAAAACTCCAAGTTACTGGTGATACTAATATTACAGGAGTAACAACATCACTAAGATTTGTATCAACGGTAGCAACAGGAACTGCACCACTCACAGTTTCTTCTACTACAGTAGTAACTAATCTTAACGCAGATTTACTTGATGGAAAGAACACCGGAACATCTGGAAACACAATTCCTTTATTAGATGGTGCAAATACTTGGTCCGCAAATCAAACTTTTAGTTCCCAAATTATATCAACTCAAGCAAACTCCACAACAACTGGTGGTGGTCAAATTTATTTGAATGGCAATACCGGAAATAGAATTGATTTTAATTCAAATGGTGTTGCTGCTCCTACATTTACTACAAGAAGTGCTGGTACAAAAATACTTTTATATTCGGGTATAGGTGGAGCAACTGTTGATTATGCGTTTGGTATTGAATCTAATACTTTATGGTCTTCTGTTCCCGATTCATCATCTCAATTCAAATGGTATGCTGGAACTACCAGTATTGCTACTTTATCTGGTGCTGGAGTTTTCACTGCCACTAGTTTTAGTGGTTCTGGAGCATCCTTAACTTCTTTAAATGCATCAAACCTTTCTACGGGAACGGTTCCTACTGGAGTTCTTGCTTCAGGAACTGCCAACGCGACAACATATTTGAGAGGAGACCAGACTTGGGCTACGATTAGTGGTGGTGCAACTCTTTCAAATGATACAACAACAAACGCAACTTATTATCCAACATTTGCCAATGCAACTTCTGGTACTTATTCGACAGCATATGTATCAAGTACAAAATGCACTTTTAATCCATCAACAGGAACATTATCCGCAACAGTATTTACGTCACTATCTGATAGGACACAAAAAACTGATATTCAACCAATTAAAAATGCACTATCTTTAGTAACTCAACTTGAGGGTGTAAGATATAAGTGGAAAGATGAAAATAGTCAACCTTCAATTGGTGTGATTGCACAAGATATTGAGAAGGTACTTCCAGAAGTTGTTGCAGAAAACGAAGATGGTCTTAAGTCAGTATCTTATGGAAATATTGTTGGCGTATTGATTGAAGCAATCAAAGAACAGCAAGAACAAATAAATATCCTTAAGGAAGAAATTAAGAGTTTGAAGGAAAAGGATTTTTCATAATGGCAGTTGCTTATAATCCCGGCACAGTTACAAATGGTCTTGTATTAGCACTTGATGCTGGAAATACAAAGAGTTATCCCGGAAGTGGAGCGACTTGGACCGATTTGAGTGGTAATAGTAATACTGGAACTTTAACTAATGGTCCTACTTACAATAGTTCTAATGGTGGATCTATTGTTTTTGATGGAGTTGATGATTATGTAACAAATGGCAATTCCAGTTTTACAATTGCTAATAATCTTTTTGCAGATACAAATGGATCTTGGAGTGTTTCTGCTTGGTTTAAATTTCCAGTTTCTCCAACACAATCAAGAAGTGATGCATTGAATGGTGGAAATTGTTCTTATCATATTTTCGGAAGAAGTGGCGGTATTGCAACTGGAGCGACATTTGGAATATTTGTTGCTGGAACATCTACTGTTTATGGCACAAATACAAATAAATGTGTTGCTGCTATTAGGGGCACAAATACCCCAATATCAAACACATTAGTAAATACAAACACTTGGTATAATGCAGTAGTAACTTGGAATGGTTCTGTTGCTTATGGGTATCTAAATGCATCTTCACCAACAACTTTAACAGTTGGAACTGCTACAGTGCAAATATACAATATTGATATTGGTAATACTGCATCATTAAATACACCATCTACAGGGTATCATAATTTTGAGGGATCAATAAGTAATGTTCAAGTTTATAATAGAGCTCTAACAACAGCAGAAATTTCACAAAACTTTAATGCACTTAGAGGGAGGTTTGAAATCTAATGGGACTCTCTCATTCGCCACAGATAGTAACACGAAATTTGTTACTCAACTTGGACTTCGGAAACATTCAGAAATGCTATAATGGCAGTGAAAATTTAATAACTTACAGTGAAGACATATCGCAGAATAGTTTCTCAAGTGACGTATCAATAACAACAAATAGCATTGTTTCTCCTAACGGAACATTAACTGCAGATACTTTAACTTCAACCACAAATGGAGGTTCAAATACTTGCAATGTCGATAAAAACTTAGTAGTAACTACAAATACAAACTATACATTTTCAGTTTTTCTTAAGTCTGGAACTAGTCCAAAAAGTACAATAAATTTATATTTTACTGTAGGAACTTTTAGGCAGGCAGTTTTAGAGATTACTTGGGGTTCCAGTCCAACAACATATTTAACCACAACTGCGGGAACAACTGCAACTTCACAACTAATTCAATATCCAGATGGTTGGTATAGAGCAATTGTTACCTATAATAGTGGAGATAATACTGGAGCGGTTTCTAGAGTTTATGTAAGAGATCAAGGAACTTCCAATGTCTCTGGACACAATGTTTATGTGTGGGGATGGCAAGTCGAAAGGGGGTCGCAAGCATCAGCATCACCATATGTTCAAACAGTAGCATCAACAGTCACAAGACCAACAACAGCAACATCAACAATCTCAAACTATTCTCATACAATTAATCAACCACAATATATCTCTTACGATGCAACAACTAACTCTATAAGATTTGATCGCAATGAAACCTTTGCAGACTTTACTGGATCTATTTCAGGAACAGTTCTTACAGTATCTGCAGTTTCAAGTGGAACCATTACAAATGGAATGGCACTATCATACACCGGATTAACACCAGCTCTTACAATTTCATCGTTTGGAACGGGAACTGGTGGAGCAGGAACTTATAACTTAAGTGCCAATATGGGAACCGTAACTTCTAGGGCAATGACTGGTGCATATAAGATTGGTGGTAATATGAGTGTAACTGCTTCTGGTGCTCTTGCTTCCAATACATATCTGTATAATGACCATACGACAGAAGTGTGGGCAAGAATTAATGATAGAAATCCAACACTATACGATACTTGTGAGGGAGAAAGTGTTTTAGTCACTTATCGAGGATACCACAGTATGTTTTTATATAATGCCAGTTCTTTGTTGTATTATATTTGGGATAATACCGGACCAACAATAAAAAATCTAACGAGTTTATCTTTAGGAACATCCGGAACTGACATTATTGAAGGTCAATGGTTTCATGTTGCAGTAACAAAATCTGGGACTACTTTTAAGACATATTTAAATGGAGTTCTTAAGAAAACTGATACCTTAACATCTACTGCTTTTTCTGGAACTAGTGATGATTTAAGATTAGGTGGTGCGGGAGATGGAAATACTGGTGCCTTTTATTACTATTCAGAAAACAATGTTGGATGCGTAAAAATGTATAATGCTGCATTGAGTGCTGATGAAATTTCACAAAATTTTAACGCATTAAGAGGGAGGTTTGGAATCTAATGGGAGTTTATAGCGGTCCAGATACATCAGAGACGGGGTTGGTTCTTGCACTTGATCCAGCAAATAAGAAATCTTATTCTCAAAATGAGTTTCAATATTCTACTGATATTTTTACTTGGTGCTCAACCGCTGGTTTAAATGCTTGTACAATTTCAAGAGATACAATAAGTTCTCCAGTTGGCAATACTCCACTGAAAATGGCAGTAACTGGAAATGACCCACATATAGGAACTTACAATAGTTCTACTTGGAATATTGCACCAGCAGCAAATGGACAGACTTGGGTTGTAAGTGTTTATGTCAAAGCAGATGTTGCAACAACTGGACAAATTTTTATATTTGGTGCCAATAGTTCAGGTACAGGATTTGTTAATGGTGCATGGTTAACAATAACATCAACAACTTTTAATATTACTACAGAATGGACAAGAGTGAATTATTATGTAACAATGGCTGATGCGACCATTGCTTATATTCATGTAAGATTAGATGGACCAGACACTGGCGGAACTGGACAAACTATATGGTGGGATGGTCTTCAAGTAGAAAGAGTGCCATCAGGAACAACTACACCAACTTCATTTACATCAAGTTATTATGGAGGCAGTGTTTTTAGAGACTTGAGTGGTAATAGTAATACCGGAACTTTGACAAATGGCCCATTTTACAGCGGTTCTAATGGAGGAACTCTTGTTTTTGATGGCAGTAATGATCACATTGTTCCAACTGGATTAACTGATTCTTTTTTTCAAGGAAACTGGACTATCAGTTTTTGGGTAAATTTTGATACTATAAACACAACTAGCGTTGATTCTAGTGATAAAGTTTTATTGCAACATGGTTCATTTGGTACAAGAACTGCTCTTCATTTAAATCAAAGAAATAGTCGTCTTTATTTTGGAATGTTTTTTGATGATCTATCTGGGACAAGAACTTTAAGTACTGGAACATGGTATCATATTGTTTTTACATTAAACAACACAACATATGCAAAAAGAATTTATATAAATGGTGTTTTGGACAACTCTCACACTGGGGGAGGTGCTTATACTGGTACTGGTAATAATGCAAAAATTGGACAGAGCGTTAGTGCAAACGGAGTAAATTTTGATGGATTTATGAGTTCATGTGTTTTTTATAATCGCGTTCTTTCAGCATCAGAAGTTCAACAGAACTTTAATGCTACTCGTGGAAGATTTGGTGTTTAATTTTTTTGTAGTTTCAGATAAATACCTATAAATCTTGTGGGTGTATTGATTGAAGCAATTAAAGAACAACAGGTTCGTATCGAAGAGTTGGAGAAAAAGTTAAATGCCTAATCAGTTTTTCTCACCAGAAGGAGATTTGGAAAATTATTTTGTCACTGAATCTTGGTTGATAGACCAGTGGGTTGGTGATGAATTATGGACTTGGGGGCGTAATGATGTTAGCCAATTGGGAATCAACGCTACTGGTAATAGATCTACTCCAGTTACTACATTTGCTGGAGGAACCAACTGGAAACAAGTTGCCGGTGGATTTAAAAATAAAGCAGCAATAAAAACTGATGGGACTTTATGGACTTGGGGAATTAATTCCTTTGGAATATTAGGAGACAATACATCAGTCACAAAATCAACCCCAGTCACTACATTTGCTGGAGGAACCAACTGGAGACAAGTTTCTTCTGCACAATATCATGCAGCAGCAATAAAAACTGATGGAACTTTGTGGTGTTGGGGACTGAATCAGTATTCACAAATAGGAATTAACGCCACAGGTGCCAGAAGTACTCCAGTCACTACATTTTCTGGAGGAACTAACTGGAAACAAGTTTCTTGTGGAGGTGGCCATATTGCAGCAACTAAAACCGATGGAACTCTATGGCTTTGGGGACGCAATTCATTCGGAGGAATAGGAGATAATACCACAGTCCATAGATCAACCCCAGTCACAACATTCGCCGGAGGAACCAACTGGAAACAAGTTTCTGGTGGCGGTGTTTTCACGGCAGCAATTAAAACCGATGGGACTTTATGGCTTTGGGGTTATAATAATTATGGGAATTTGGGAGACAATACAACAATCCAAAAAAACACTCCAATCACAACATTTACTGGAGGAACCAACTGGAAACAAGTTTCTTCTGGAGGATATCATACAGCAGCAATTAAAACTAATGGAACCTTATGGACTTGGGGTTATGGTGCTAGAGGTGAATTGGGAGATAATACGATAACCCTCAAAAAATCAATTCCATCAACAACATTTTCTGGAGGAACTAACTGGAAACAAATTTCTGGTGGAGATTCTCATACCGCAGCAATTAAAACTGATGGAACCTTATGGATCTGGGGTTCATCTGCTTATGCTCAACTTGGAGCCAATGATTCAATTCAAAAAAATACTCCAGTTACTTCTTTTGCAGGAGGAACTAACTGGAAACAAGTTTCTGCAGAATTTCGACATACATCAGCAGTCTTCTCTGGAACCACACCAGACCTACCAATATCATAAATACTTAAAAAATTGCTATGGAAATCGCACTTATTCATAATAATTCATTAGAACTTGGCCCAATGGGATTTAATGTGAAATACATTAATGCCGATTTGGAAGACCTTGAAGTAGAAGAAAGAATTTCTCCACAAAGTTATACAGACCTTCCAATTCATTTTAGTGATGGTCTTACACATCTTCTGCCAATTGAAAAAGTAATTCCAGAACATGATCCAAAGTATCACAACATCGGAAATCTTACTTGGGAAATTATTGAAGAAGATGGTACTCCAATCAAAGTAGTATTTACTTATCCAATTATTGATAAGAGTCTAGAAGAAGTCAAAGTAATTCGTAAGCAAGAAGTTGCTCCATATAGAAAAGAAAAAGAAAATACGACAATTGCCTTAGATATTAATGGTAATTCAGTTCAAGTATCAACTTCAAGAGAAGAAAGGTTGATGCTAGCAAGTAAGTTAAGTGCAGCACCAGGTCCTCATAATTATAAGTTTGCCAATGCTTGGTTAGAAGTTACCACAGAAAATCTTCAAACTATTATCAGTGAAATTGATAAAGTAGTTCAAGATGCATTTGATTGGGAACTTGCAAAACTTCAAGAGATTGATGCTTGCACGACAATTGATGAGGTTTATGATGTGATTGTGAGAGAACTTCCAGAAATTCCTCAACCACCAATAGAGTGATATGCCAAATCCAGTAACTAATTTTGGGGATAGTTTTGGAACTGACCTTGGTAATAAATTAATTACCAAAGAATACTTAATGAGTGTTTATCCAAATATTGCTCAACAAATTGGAAAGACTCCGGAGTTGTGGTCTTGGGGATACGGTAATAGTGGAGTTTTGGGAGATAATACAACAACCAATAAATCAACCCCAATCACAACATTATCAGGAGGATCTAACTGGAAGCAAGTTTTTGCAGGAAGATTTCATACTGTAGCAACCAAGACTGATGGAACTTTGTGGACTTGGGGCAATAATAGTGGTGGTAGACTTGGAGACAATACAACAATTAACAAACTTACTCCCGTCACAACATTTGCAGGAGGAACTGATTGGAAATATTTGAGTGTAGGACTCAATAATACGATGGCAATAAAAACTGACGGAACTTTATGGATTTGGGGTCCAGGGGGATTTGGTAGACTTGGTGACAATACGGCAACAAACAAACTTACCCCCGTCACAACATTTGCAGGAGGAACTAATTGGAGAACAGTTAGTGGCGGATATCGTCATGTCATAGCAACCAAGACTGATGGGACTTTATGGACTTGGGGGGATGGAACTTACGGACAACTTGGAATTAATAGTACAGTTGCAATATCTACTCCAGTCACAACACTTGCTGGAGGAACTAATTGGAGAAGTGTCCATGCTTTCTTTCATCATAATGTCGCAATAAAGACTGATGGAACTTTATGGACTTTTGGACGCGGAGCACAGGGGCAAATAGGAGATGGTGGATTCACCAACAGATGTACTCCAGTTACAACATTTGCTGGAGGGAACAACTGGAAGCAAGCTTCTGCTGGAGATACCCATACAGCGGCAGTGAAGAATGACGGAACTTTATGGTCTTGGGGTTATGCTAGTTTTGGAAGACTCGGAAATGGGGGCACATCTGGCAATTTTACAACTCCAGTTACAACATTTGCAGGGGGAACTAGCTGGAAACAAGTTTCTACTGGCGAGGGTCATACAGTAGCAACCAAGACTGATGGGACTTTATGGACTTGGGGTAGTGGTAATAGTGGAAGACTTGGAACTAATGACACAATTACTAGATCCACTCCAGTCACAACAGTTATTGGAGGGACCAATTGGAAACAAGTTTCAGCTGGAGGTGGTCATATAGCGACAATTAAAAGCTCTGACAATTTATGAGGTATCTAAATACCTACAAAATAAATTATTCAATATGAACCCACTTGAATTGGTAGCAAAGACATTATATTCATTTAAAGAACAGCAACTAACATTCGAATTACTTGATGCCTTTGGAAAACAAGCACAAGTTTTTTCTCAATATAATGATGTAGCAAAAATATTTTTTGAACTTAAGAACTTCTCCAAGGCAATTGAGTATGGAGAAAAGTCTCTCAAATTAGCACAAACAAAAGAAGAAAAATATACGACCTCTATGAATTTGATTAATGCATATAATCAATCAAATCATCCAGAGAAATCTATTACCCAAATTGATAAGTGCAAGAAGATAAATCCGCAAGATACTGAATTGCTTCTTGAGGAAACCTTCGCGTATTCTGCACTCAATCAAAAAGAGAAGTCAGAAAAACTACTCTTCAATCTTCTCAAATATAAACTACCAGAAGAGATTGAAAGAAAAGCATATCATAATCTATCAGGACATTATTTCCGTAAGGATGATATTCATACGGGACTTCAACACTTTCTCAAAGCAGGGGAAGTAGAAGCATATAAGAATCAAAAACATCCCGATTTTGAAAAATGGGATGGAACAGTGACGCCAGGAAGAACGATCATTGTAGATAATCAATGTGGCGCCGGTGATGAAGTCATTCATATTCGGTTTATGAAACACCTCAAAGACTTGGGAATGAAACCAATTTGGAGTTCTACTCGCAGAGAACTTGTAGAACTCTTCAAACATAATGGATATGATGCTGTTTGTATTTGGGATAAACCAGAGTTTCCTAAAGATGCTTTCTGGGTTTATGGTCTGGCACTTCCATATTATCTCAATCTGCAACTCAAAGATATGGGAAGAGAACCTTATCTCCAAACACTCCCAGAATACGATAAGAAATGGGAGTGGATAAAAGAAGACACTGGATATAAGGTTGGAATGTTCTGGGCTTCTAGTTCTGGGTTCGAGCAGAACACTTTCCGTTCAGTAGAACTCAAAGACTATATGAGTGTTCTTGGAAACAAAGGATACTCACTTTATTCACTTCAAACTCACAGTGATAATAAGGATGCCAATGAGTATCCCGAAATCAAACAATCACTATCAGTTCCTAATAGAGAATATGCCGACACATTCTCAATCATCAAGAACCTTGATTTGGTAGTGACTTCTTGTAGTTTTGTGGCACATGTAGCAGCATCAATGGGTAAAGAAGTCTGTGTCTTTGTTCCTATTATGGAATATTATGTTTGGACTTCCTCTACAGGAAAGTGTATGTGGTATGGAGATAATATTCATCTGTTCCGACAAAAGAAACCAAGAAACTGGGATGAACCACTGAAGCAACTAGGAGAGTTTTTGAATGATAGAGGAATATAATCTTTCTTTTTTAAATCTAAATACCATCAAGAGCAAACTTCTTGAAATAGAAACTGCTTCTCACGGACTTATAACAAAAGGTGTTTCTACTTATAATCATGGAATGCCTACTTTAATGTATTCAGAACTGACTGGATTAAGAAATGTTCTTAAGCAATATGTTAGACTGTATTGTAATAAGTATGAGATTTCACCTCTAAAGTTTATCAATAGTTGGTTCAATATCTCACAACCAGGAAATAAACTCAAAGCACATAATCATGGAGAAAGTATTATAAGTGGAGCATTTTATATTTCTGGAAGCACTCCACTCATTTTTCCAGATACATCAATTAAACCTTATCCTGGATTGTTGGTTATCTTCTCAAGTGATTTAGTTCATTATACGGAAGAAGAAACAGAAGAAAGAATTATTATTAGTTTTAATACAGATTACTTATGAAATTTTTATTTTTAGTCGGTTCAGCACTCAAACATTTTAAAGAGGATGAGTTTAGTGCTTATAATGAAGAACAGAGATTCAATCAAACATTAGAAACGATTGAATGTATTCGTAAGAAAGTTTCAGAGTCTTATGTGGTTTTATTTGAGTGTTCTTCTAAACCTATTGATGAGAAACAAAAAGATATTCTTAAAGAAAAATCAGATTTGTTTTTAGAGTTTTATGATGAACCAGTACTAAAGCAAATTTATGAAAATCTTGAAGAAAGACCAGAATTGATTACTTATGGCAAATCATTGTTGGAAACAAGAGGATTACTCAATACTCTTTATGAAATTAAACAGCACAATCTATTCACTGATAGTCAAAGAGTTTTTAAACTTACTGGTAGATACTTATTGAATGATCATTTTGATATTAAAGATTATGAAAGTAAGTTTCTGGAAGGAAAATATATTGTAAAAAAATACGATTATCTTTTGGAAGAAGGTGAAAGTTTCAATGAAAGTAATCTTGAAAATGTCTATGCATACTTATATGGTGCAAAAGGTATGATGAATACTGGTCTTTGGTCTTTTGATAGAGTTTTATTTAATGAAGCGGTTGAGGCTCTTGAAGGGGCATTTACTTATATGGAAAAAATGATACAATTTACTTCTGGAACTGATGTAGAACATTCACTTTATCGATTTATAAACAAGAACAATATCATTAGTGTTCCAAATCTTGGTCTTACAATGGTAAAGGGGATGTCTGGCGAAAATGGTGGGGTGTATCATACATGAAGTTAGCAGTTTTTTATCATACATTTCAAAATGAAATTTCCGCATTTATCTACCAACAACAGATTAATCGATTATTTGTATCTGGTCTAATGAATAAAATAGATCATTTTCATATTGGAGTAAATGGCAGCCAAGAAATGTTTTATATACCAACAAAAGCAAAAGTCGTTTACAATAAAAATTGGACAGAAGAAACGGAAACGATGATTGCATTAAAAGATTTTGCGCATGAAAATCCGGATTATAAAATTTTGTATTTTCACACTAAGGGAGCAAGCAAAGGAACTTTGATTGCAAATGCTTGGAGATTGATGATGGAGTATTTTGTAATTGATAGGTGGAAAGAGTGTGTGGAAATGTTGGATGAATATGATTGTGTTGGTTCAAATCTAAATTCTGTGGGAGAAACTTTATGGTCTGATGGTACAACCACCAAACCATTAGAAGGAACTTATAATTTTACTGGAAATTTTTGGTGGTCCAATGCCAAACATATCCAAACACTAGACCATAAGTTTCTTTATAGTGATTATCGTATAGATAGAGAACTTTGGATTGGAAGTAATCCAAATTCAAATCCAAAAACAATATACCAACCGGGAATTTTTGATTCATATACTTACTATTATAAGGAGGATGATTATGTTTCGTGAATGTGGAGAATGTACTGCTTGTTGTACTTGGTTGATTGGTGATGCTTTTGCTTGGGAGTTTGGTGCAGGAAAGTCTTGTAAGTATCTGGAATGTAATGGTTGTGGAGTTCATAAGGCACGACCAGAATCTTGTAGAGACTATCAATGTGCTTGGACGCAGCATTTACTACCAGAAGAAATGCGACCTGATAAGTGTGATGTTCTGGTCTCTGTTGAGGGAAGTGGAGATGGTCAATATCTAAAAGTTCTTCCAATAAATAATAAAGAAATGAATTCTGAAGTTAAACAATATCTTCAAAACTGGAGTGAAAAAATGAATACTCCAGTTGTTTTTGTAGAGATTCCTCCAAAATAAAAGAAATGCCAGTATTTTATAATTTTATCAACAATAGAGAAAATTTAGTGGCATATTCCACTTATGAAGGGACTGTTACGTGGATTAATAATTTTCCCGCAGGTGCAACAATAACTACAGGAATAACTGCACCTGATGGAACAAATACAGCAATTAGATTTACATGCAATAATACAACTAATGCATTATTAAGAGTTAATTTTCCTTCATTCACTCCCAACGGAACTGATACTTATACGACAAGTTTTTTTGTAAGGAGAATTAGTGGAACTGGTAGTGCATTTACTGATTTAGCAGATGGAAGTCCTTCAGTTGATTACTCATCACAATTAATTACTAATCAGTGGGTAAGAGTAACTACAAGTGGAGTTCCAACAGCAACCGCAAAAAGTTTTATTGACTTATATTCTGATAACAATACAAATCTTGTTCTTGATTTTTGGGGAGTTCAAATAGAAAGAAAATCTTCTGCTGGTGTTTATGTTCCAACCTATGGAAGTATAGTAACAGGTAATGATGGATTGACTTATAGTTTTGATAATGTTTTTGTTCCTGCTGATTTGTTTCGTGAAGGAAACTTATGGACTTGGGGCACTAATTCTGATGGACGACTAGGAGACAATACAACAACTGGTAAACTCACTCCAATCACAACATTTGCTGGTGGAACCAATTGGAAACAACTTTCTTGTGGAGACACTCATACTGCAGCAATTAAAACGGATGGAACTTTATGGCTTTGGGGTAGTAATAATACTGGACAACTAGGAGACAGTACAACAACCAATAAATTAACTCCAGTCACTACATTCGCAGGAGGAAACAACTGGAAACAAGTTAATGCTGGAGGTTATCGTTCTACTGTAGCAATTAAAACTGATGGAACTTTATGGTCTTGGGGTCGTGGTTTTGTCGGACAAATGGGAAACGCTGCAACAGATAATAAATCAACTCCAGTCACTACATTCACAGGAGGAACCAACTGGAAACAAGTTACTGCCGGAAGAGGCCATATAGCGGCAATCAAAACTGATGGAACTTTATGGGTTTGGGGTGATGGATCTTTTGGAAGACTTGGAATTAATGCTACTGGTAATAGATCAACTCCAGTCACAACATTTGCTGGAGGGACTAATTGGAGTCAAATAAGTAATGGAGGTAGTTTTTCTACAGCAATTAAAACTGATGGAACTCTTTGGACTTGGGGTTATAATACTTCTGCACAATTAGGAAACAATTCAAATACTAATGTATCCACTCCGATCACTACATTCGCAGGAGGAACCAACTGGAAACAAGTTTCTGGTGGTGGTTATCATACAGCAGCAATCAAAACTGATGGAACTTTATGGACTTGGGGTCGTAATTATGAGGGACAACTAGGAATCACTAGATCTGGTGCTGGAAACGATGCATCTACTCCAGTCACTACATTCGCAGGAGGAACCAACTGGAAACAAGTTGGTTGTAGTGGTTCTAATATATGTCGTATTACAATAGCAATCAAGACCGATGGAACTTTATGGACTTGGGGTGATAATTCTAATGGACAACAGGGAATCAATGGTTCTGGTACTAGTAAATCAACTCCAATCACTACATTCGCAGGAGGAACCAACTGGAAACAAGTTTCTAGTGGAGATAGGTTTTCGGTAGCACTCACATACATCGATCCTGTGATATAATACATAATAAGAAAGAAATAAACTATGAAGACATTATATTTTCTTGGAGGACTTCCAAGAAGTGGTTCTACATTACTTGGGTCACTTCTCAATCAACATCCAGACATTTATGTATCACCAACATCTCCATTAGGTGATGTAGTAACTGATATTGAGAAATCATTTAATACTTTAGATATCCAATTTACCTTTGACCGCAAGGCAATTTCGTATAATGTCTATAAGGCAGTTCTTGCAAACTTTTATAATCACATTCCAAAATCAACAATTCTAGATAAGCATCGGTTTTGGGGAAAGAATCTTGATACCGTTCAAATGTTTCTTTCCAACAAACCAAAAATTGTAGCAACTTATCGTTCTATTCCAGAAGTTCTTACATCTTATATTTCACTCATAGAAAGGTCAAAGCACTATGATAATTTCATTGATAATCATTTAAGGAATGATAATCTACCAATTACAAATAATAATCGTGCAGAATATATTTGGAGATATTATGTTGCTCCTTCTTATGAGAGTATGGTTTATGGACTCAACAAATATCCAGATTGGGTTCATTTAGTTGAATATAATGCTCTAGTCAATAATCCAGAAGAAGAACTGAGTAAAATCTATGAGTTTTTAGAAGTTCCATCTCATACAAATACTTTCAATAACATTGAAAATGCTTGTGGAGAACAAAAGGACGAAGAATGGGGACTTAGAGGGCTTCATGATATTCGTCCAAATCTTGCCAAAATTTCACAAAATCCTATTGAAGTAATAGGAGAAGAGAATATAAAACTTTATTCCAAGTTTGATATATGAAAACTCATTTGTTAGTTGTCGTCCAGACTCATTCAAAAGGAAACCGAGATAAAGATTCTGGAAGATATTGTGAAGCACCAAAGATCGAAGTTTCTTCAAGGTGTATCTTTTCTTTGATTGATAGTCTCAATTACGCACAAGAACATTATCCAGATTATGAAATAGAACTTCAAATCTTTGATGACCACTCGGACAAAGAATTTTTAGATATTTTAGAAAAACTTATCAGCATTGCAAAGTTCAAAGTTAATCTAACCCATCTTGAGACTTATGGTATTATGCCATCTATTTTGAGGTGCTACGAACATGGAAGAGATTATGGAAAAGATTGGGTCTATTATGTTCAAGATGATTTTCTTCATCAACAAGACTCTGTTGAACTGATGATACATGCAATTAATCAGTTTAGTTGTAATCTAGGTTCTCCTGCAAGTATCTTTCCATTCAATAAGCCAGCAGAGTATCACGAAGCAGAAAACACTGCAGTTCCTTGTCATCTTGTAGTATCAAAAGATAGATATTGGAGAACTAATTTTCATGTAGCAGTGACTTTAATGACTCATGTTGATATTATTAGAAAGCACTGGGACTTGTTCCACAAAATGGGAACAAGTGAGGTAAGTGAAACGATGGAAATGGATAGTATTTGTAGGGTTTATTATGAAAGAGGACATTTCTGCTTTACTCCAATTCCTTCTTTAGCACTACATATGCAAGGAGAATATGATAGAGACTTCTTTATTGATTGGAAGTCTTGGTGGAATGAATATGATTTGGAGAAATTAAAAACCTATGTTTAGTCATATATCATTACCAAATCCCGGTGTCACATCTGGTGTTCTTCCAGAAGAACTTTATAATCAAGTAATGAATGAAGTAAATGAAATCTCTTCTGATTTTCATTCTCATTCAAATTACAATAATGGTCTTGCAGGAAATATAGAAAATCAATATGAGTTGCAAAAGTCTATGTTAGTTTTGCAACCATATCTCAATGAAATGTGTAAGTCATATACAGACTATTGGAATTTCTACAAAAAACCAAGTGACTTTAAACTCACTCATCTGTGGGTCAATTTTCAAAAGAAGAATGAGTTTAATCCAATTCACCATCACAGCAGCACTTTTAGTTTTGTTTGCTGGTTAAAAATTCCATACAAAGTAGAAGAAGAGTTGAATGCGGCTCATGTAAAAGATACAAAAGCAAAAGCAGCATCAACTTTCCAATTCATCTATCCAAATATTTTAGGACAACTTACTTTAGAAACCTTATATGTCAATGAGGATTGGTGTGGTAGAATAGTATTGTTCCCAGCACATTTATCTCATTGCGTCTATCCATTTTCTACAAGTGATGATTATAGAATTTCAATATCAGGCAATTTAGAATGAAGCGAACATTAGAAAGTTTTTATCCAACAGAGAATTCTTTTATAGAAAATACTTATATTATTACTCTACCAAATAATGAAACTTCAAAGACCTTAACTCAAAGATGTATAGAGAGTTGTATTGCAGTAGAGCAACCTTATACTCTTTGGGAAGGTTTTGATGGTTCTTCTGGAGAAATTGTAATACCGAAACATCTTCAAGACAAAGATTACTTGAAATGGTTGAAGGTCAATCATAAATTTATGACACCATCTCAAATTGGGTGTTGCTTATCTCACTTTAGTTTGTGGTTTCATTGTATCACAATAGATAGACCTATCGTTATATTAGAGCACGATGCTATAATGGTAGAGAAATTTTTTGGTCCCTATCCTTTTTATAATGCAATCACATATCTTGGTTGTAAGGAACAGAAGTATAATGGGATGTCCGTTCAACCAACTCCAATTCATATGCAATCACCTGATACTTTCACTCGTAAAATAGGTCGGGCACATGCATATGCAATTGACCCTGCTGTTGCGAAGTTAATGGTTTCTCGTCTTCTGGTTGATGGTATTACTACAATGAACGATGAGTTTATGCACGCTAATCTATTTACGATTATTCAATATGGATTTTATGCATATGATGAACCAGGAGAAACAACAATACAAACACCCAATTATCCTTTTTAGAAATGACAAAAATTAATGTTTATTTGAGACATTGCTATTATTCCAAAATTCAAGAGAGTCCTGGAAAACAAAGACCTTCTTGGTGGGACAAAGAAAAGGTATTCCAAAACTTCAAAAATACTCTCAATCCAGAAACAACAAAATACGCAATCATTTATGACGAACATTATGGAAAGATAGAAGATACTTTCCTATCAAATGAAGAAAATATATATACGATCAATTGCGGCGGAGAAGCAAAGAGCTTTATAGAAACTTTGAAGTATATTAAAACACAAAATCATTCTCAAGATGATATCATTTACTTCTTGGAAGATGATTATATTCATCAACCAGGGTGGGATAAAGTTCTGTTAGAGGCATTCGCCCTTCCCATCTCTTATGCGACCTTGTACGACCACAGAGACAAGTATGGTGAGTATTATGCAGAGTTCCGAACTAAAGTTTTATTTACAGATTCTTGTCATTGGATGGCAACTCCTTCAACAACCAATACATTTGCTGTGAAGTATTCAACTCTTGTAGAGGACTTTTACACGCACACTAAATATTCTACAGGTGTGGAACCTTCTGCGGACCACCAAAAATTTCTGGAGTTAGCACAGAGAGGAAGAGTTTTAATATCATCACTTCCTGGTTATTCTACACATTGTCAAGCAGATTTATTATCACCTTGTATTGATTGGAAAAAGTTTTTATGAAAGTAGTTCAAATTGGTTCTAATAAAGGTGATGATGATTTATCTAAACATCTCAAAGAAAATTATAATGAATTAGAATTTGGACTTTTTGTTGAAGCAAATCCACTACATATTGGAAATTTAAAAAATTGCTATTCTCAATATCAAAATTCTGTTATTGAGAATGTTGCAATTAAAGTTCCTTCTTACAATGAAGACACATTAAAACTTTATTATCATCAAAATGATGGTCCAATGTACCATGTCGCTTCTTGTGTGAAGTCTCATATTGAAATTTATTATCCAAGTGACGGAATTAGATATTTTGAAGTTCCTTGTATAACTATAAATCAATTATTTGAAAAGTATGATATCAAGGAATTGGATTGGTTACTATTGGATATTGAAGGAATTGACTCTGAAATTTTATTAACAACAGATTGGAATAATTATGATATTCAAAGAATTGAATATGAAGAATTACATCTTGGTGATAAAAAACATGAAATAGAAAATATTTTCAAAACTCTTGGTTATAAAAAAACAACTGCTTTACATCATTACGATAATGCTTGGGAAAAATAATTATGAAAAATCATCCTGTAGTTGAAACTGAATATTTTAACATTATTAAGGGAGTTGTAGATGGTCTTCATAAATCTGGAATGACCGAAGCAGGTTCTGGATATTGTTTGAGTATGAGTGATATTGTACTTAAACTTTTACATAAAGAAGGAATTAAGGCAAGATTGGTAGAGTGTAACTTAATGGTTACACTTAAAAATCCTCCTGGATTGTTTTTAATGGGTTATCCAGGATTCAATCAAAATAATTACACTGCTGATAATTCGCGGTACATACGACTTCTATCAAACCTTCATCAATCCTCATAGTGGATGGGGTCCTAATAAATCAGAAATTATTAAAAACAACAAGTGAGGATTAAAATGAAAGTTACACTATACGCAATCGCAAAGAACGAAGAAAAAAATATTGAAAAGTTTCTCAAGAATGCAGAGAAATTTGATGATGTCGTTGTAGTCGATACTGGAAGTACAGACAATACAATTCAACTACTTAAAGATGCTGGTATTAAAGTCTACGAGCATCCACAGACTCGTGCAGAGTTTGATTTTTCAGTAGCAAGAAATCAGGCATTATCTTATGTGGAAACTGATTGGGCTTTTTCTATAGATTTTAATGAAGAAATAGATGATTTTTTCCCAGAGGGTCTTGCAGTAATCTCTGAAGAGTTTACAACATTTAAACATGAAAGGTATGATAAAATTGATGATGAAGAACCAACTCTAGGTCAAACTGCACATGTTCGTTTTCATAGAACTAAAAACTATACTTGGGTAAATGCAGTTCACGAAACTCCAATGTTTCTTCCAACTGAAGAACATCTTGGTGAGGTTGCAGTAGATACTACAATTAAGATTACTAAAAACCTTCAACCAAGTATTGATAAAGAACTTTTCTATCTTTCAATCTGCGAGAGAGAATATCAAAATAATCCAGAAAATAATTATTATCTTTGGTTTATTTTTAAGCACTACTATCAGGTCAAAAATCTCAATAAAGTACTTGAGGTAGGTCAACAATATCTCAATATCTCCAAAGCATATTTTGATCCACAAAGGATTGATGTGTTCATCATGTGTAGTATTTGTTTAGTTAATCTTAAAGAGGTAGAAAAGTCTGCAAACTATGCTTTCCATGCACTCAGTGAAGCAATGAATTTTGGTGGAGGACTTCTAGGAAAAGCATTTAATCACTTGTTAGAAATTGGAAAACTCACACAAAATCCAAATATTATTATCTTTGCAACAGGATTTAATCCAGAAACTTTAACTTATCCAGAAAGAACTCAAGCGATAAAGAGTCTTTATGATAGTAATCACATGAATTTTGTATGAGTAAAATAGCAGTTTTTGGGGGGACTGGATTTATTGGAGGAACATTTTGTAGATTATACTCACAAAAAGTAAATATAATTCCAAAGCAAAGTATAGAATTTGATACCAAAGAAGTTTTATATTTTATAAGCACCACCACAAATCAAAATGTTTTTAATGATCTTCATATAGATATAAACACTAATCTAAATTTTCTGATGGATGTCTTATCCAATTGCAAAGATAAAGACATCACATTTAATTTTATTAGTTCATGTTTTGTTTATGGTAATGATATTATAGATGCAAAAGAAACTGATAATTGCAATCCAACTGGATTTTATTCTGTAACAAAAAGATGTGCAGAGCAATTATTAATTTCCTTTTGCAAGACCTTTAATATTAAATATAGAATTTTAAGAATTGGAAATGTTTATGGATTGGATAAAACAATTTCTTTGAAGAAAAATGTCCTGGCACATATCATAAAACAATTGAAGAAAAATGAAGATGTTCATCTTTATGATAACGGAGATTATTTAAAAGACTATATGTTTGTTGAAGATGTATGTAAAGCAATTGAGATAATTTTGGAATTTGGACACCACAACGAAATTTATAATATTGCTTCGGGAACATCAAATAACTTTAAATATATTATAGAAACAGCAAAAAGTATTACAAATAGTCATAGTAAATTAATTAGTGTTCCAATACCAACTAATCAGCAATATATTCAAATTAAAAATATGACTTTGAATATCGACAAATTAAAGTCTCTCAAATTCGAACCACAAATTAATTTTAAATACGGTTTGCATATGCTTTGCAATATGTTATAGTAAACCATATAATCATTTACTATGTCAATATCAAAAATTCTTGTAGTCAGTAATCATTCTAATCATGACTTAGAGTGGCTAAAAATGACTTATGACTATGGATTTTCTCCAGAAAATACTCTTATTTACGATCGAACGCCTAACGATTTTCCGAATAAATCGAAGATATGTCACTTAGGAAAAGTTATACCTTCACCTAATGTTGGTTCAAATCCTTATGATATCGGTAGATTTATTGTAGACCACTATGACAATCTTCCGGACATGATGATTCACATCAAAGGAAATCTATTAAAAAAAGAACCCCCAAATGGAAAAACTTCATATACAACAGAGAAGAGATTTATATATGCTCTAAAAGCGAATTGGTTTGTTCCTATTGATGGTGGAAATCATATTCAAAATAATTTTCCTTATATTTTAAATAACAATTTGTTTTCTCTACCCATAGAGTGGGAATTAAAAAACTACACAATGGGGTGTGTTTTTTCGGAAGAAGATTTTAGAAAAGCAAAAACTTATCCTAGAATCTCTAATTTTCTGGAATTCATGAAAGACTTGTTTATTATAGAAGATTACCAAATTCCCAAATTTATAAGTTTTGCTCCCGCAGCAAATTATGCCGTACCAAAAAATTGCATCCTAAAGTACAGCAAAAACTTTTATAAAAAAATGATGTATTATACTGATTATAATGACAATCCCGTAGAAGCACATTGGTTTGAAAGAATTTTACAATTAGCTTGGCAAGGTTGTCTTGAAGAAAATTTCTCCTATATTGTGAATTAAAAATGAAAGAACAAGTAAAGCAATTTATTGATGACCTTTTTGAAAGTGATGAATCTTTCTTTAAGTATCTCTATAATAATGATTATGTGAAGGGAGAATCAAATATTTTTTACTCTGGTCCCTACTGGAATCACGAAGAAATTCAAGTTGCAATGAAAACCTTCCTGACTGGAAAGTGGTTATCTTCCGGTGAGGCAGTGAATAAGTTTGAGAAAGAATTCTCACAGAAGTTTAACTTTCAACATTCAGTAATGGTAAATTCTGGGAGCTCAGCAAATCTTGTAATGATTGCTGCTCTCAAGAAATATTTTGATTGGCAAGATGGTGATGAAATTATTGTATCTGTTTGTGGATTTCCAACTACTCTTAATCCCATCCTTCAAAACAATCTAAAACCAGTCTTTGTTGATATTGATTATACTGATTTGAATTGGAATTTGGATGAACTTAAATCCAAAATAACCCCAAGAACAAGAGCAGTATTTTCTTCACCTGTTCTCGGAAATGCATATAACTTTGATTATCTACTTGAGATTTGTGATCGTTATAAACTTGAGTTAATTTCTGATAACTGCGATAGCCTTGGAAGTAAATGGAAAGGTAAGTATCTTACAGACTACTCTGTTGCATCTTCTTGTTCTTTCTATCCAGCACATCATATTACAACGATTGAAGGTGGTATGGTGTCTTCTAATATTAAAGAAGTGATTGATATTGCTCGTAGTTTTGCTTGGTGGGGAAGAGATTGCTATTGCGTTGGTTCACAAAATCTTCTTTCTTGTGGAACTTGTGGTAAGAGATTTGATAAATGGTTAGTTGGATATGATAAGGTTGTAGACCATAAGTACATCTTCGGACAAATTGGTTATAATCTCAAACCAATTGATATGCTTGGTTCAATCGGTTCAGTGCAACTTAAAAAGTTTGATGAAATTCATTATCTTCGCAGATATAATAAGGCACGAATTCATCAAATCTTCGAATCTATTCCTGGAGTAAGAGTGATTGATGAGTTACCGCAGTCTGAAACAAGTTGGTTTGGTGTTCCGATTGTATGCAATACTAACAAGGAGAAACTTGTTAAGCACTTGGAAGATAACAAGATACAAACAAGAAATTATTTTGCAGGCAATCTTTTGATTCATCCAGCTTACCGACATCTTGGTTCTGGATTTGATTATCCAAATGCAATGAAAGTTCTTGAGAATGTATTTTTTATTGGATGCTCCCCAACTATAAACGACCAGATGATTGAATTTATAGAAGAGACTGTTGATTCTTATAAGAAAATAGCATGAAGATTACAATTCCAGTATCAGTAGGTGAACTATTAGATAAAATTTCGATTCTTGAAATTAAGTCTATGTTTACTAACAATGAATATGTTCTCAAAGAACTTGAGGACTTAAATCAAATCAAAAATACTCTTATCCAATTCACTCTTGAGTACATGAATGAACTGAGGGAAGTTAATCAAAAACTTTGGAAGATTGAAGATGAATTGAGAGAGTTAGAAAAAAATAAAGACTTTGGGAAAAAGTTCATTGAACTTGCCCGAAGTGTCTATATTACTAATGATAAAAGAGCAGACATAAAGAAAAGAATTGATGAGGAATTCAATTCCGAATATAGGGAGGTAAAAATGTACAATAAATAGAACAGTTTTAAAATCTCAATTGATTTTCTGGTGATCTTATGTCTGTAGGCTTTGTGAAGCAGGTTTTAGATAATGGTGGAAAAATAAAACCATTAATAATACCATCAAATGAAACAAATGGTACTGGGTTATGTAACCCATCCATACTTGTTAAAGACAATAAAATTTTAGCGAATGTGAGGCACATTCAATATACTCTATACCATTCGGAGTTAAAAAATTACGAACATCCGTATGGTCCTTTAGTGTATCTAAATCCAGATAACGACAATACACTAACAACAACTAATTTTATCTGTGAACTTGATGATGATTTGAATATTTCATACTTTTCAAAAGTAGATACATCTGCTTTTGATAAACCACCGTTGTGGGAATTTGTTGGTCTCGAAGATGCAAGATTGATAGAATGGGACAGCAAATTATTTTTGTGTGGTGTTAGAAGAGATTTAGATACTATCGGAACCGGAAGAATGGAACTTTCGGAAATTGAAATTAATGAAAATTCTGTAAACGAGGTATCGAGATTTAGAATCCCAGGTCCTCCACCCGACAAAGAGTATTGTAATAAAAACTGGATGCCAATCTTAGACATGCCCTATCACTTTGTCAAGTGGACAAATGGTACAGAGATAGTCAAAGTTGATGTCCAGAATAACAGTACAGAAAGTGTAATCATTAAAAATTGGGTTCAACATAATAGAGATCTGAGAGGAGGTTCTCAAGTCCTGTCATATAATGGTGGATACTTAACCCTAAATCACGAAACCGATTTGTATAGAAGTGAAGCGGGAAGGAAAGATGCAACATACAGGCATCGTTTCACTTTTTGGGATAAGGACTGGAATATACAAAAAATTTCGCAGCAGTTTTCTTTCCTTAATGCAAAAATTGAATTTGCTTGTGGTATGGCAAAGTATAAAGAAGATTACTTGATTACTTTTGGTTTTCAAGATAATGCCGCATATGTTTTAAGAGTACCTGGACAATTTCTGGAGGATTTTATTAATGGATGATACACTTTATAATTACATTCAAGATACAGAAAATGCTGAAAGCAATTTTAATCTTGCAGTACAATATGAAATATTGGGCCAAACTGCATCCGCAATTTCTTATTATTTGAGGGCAGCAGATAGAGCGGATGATTTGAATTTAGTTTATGAGTCTTTGATTAGAATGTCATATTGTTTTAACAAACAAGGAAACCGTTGGTATACTGTCAAAGGTCTCCTAAACCATGCAATTACTGTTTTACCAAGAAGACCAGAAGCATATTATATTCTTTCAAGATATGAAGAGTGGAATAAGAGTTATACTGAAGCATATACACTTTCAAATACAGCTTTAACTTTTTGCGATTTTAATCAAGAACCACTAAGAACCGATGTTGAGTATCCCGGAAAATATGGGTTAATTTTTGAAAAAGCAGTTTGTTCATATTGGTGGGGAAAATCTGAAGAGTGTAGAAGATTGTTTAAAATATTGGTTGATGATTATTATGATCAAATGAATGATTCTCATAAAAAATCAGTTAAAAATAATTTTAATGTTTTAGGTATGGATTTCCCATATCTTCTTGACGAAGATAAAACAAAATTAAAAGGATTTCCTTCGATATATTATTTGAGTTTAGAAGAATCCATTGATAGAAGAACTCATTTAGAAAATCAATTTAAAGAATATGATATTGAAAAAATTAACTCAGTAGTATCCAAAAGATTTATAGAGTGTAATGATATTCTTCATGGTCAATATGTTCACACTTTGACCAATGCAAGTAAAGGATGTTGCACTTCTCATATGAGATGTATTAAGAGGTGGTTAAATGAAACAGATGAACCTTATGGATTTTTTTGTGAGGATGATCTTTCATTAGAAACTATTAAGAATTGGAACTTTACTTGGGGAGAGTTTGTTGATAATTTACCCTCAGATTGGGAATGCGTTCAACTTATGTGGGTCAGAGATCAAATGACCGATATTAAAGTTAGGGAAAGACAATTTGATGACTGGTCTGCGACTGCATATATCCTTAAAAGAGAGCGTGCTCAAAAAATAATTGATACTTATTACTATGATGACGAATTCCATTTTGATATTCCAGAATCTAATCTGCAACCAATTGTAGAAAATCTTGTTTTCTCATTGGGAAAAGTTTATACATTCCCACTATTTGTTGAAGAAATTAAAAAGTTTGATACTTGTATAATCAATAGTGAAGAATTTAATGGTTTAAAGGATGATTGGGTAATTGTAGATGGTCAAGGTCCAGCTCATATTAGGTCTTATCATCAAATTGCAGAATGGTGGAAGAAAACTGGATTTAAATTAAAAGCAGACCAAATTCCTAAATAAAAATAAAACTTCTGATGCCCAAGATTAAGTCACATAAAACAGTTGAGCAAATTGCAAAGAAACATCGTCTTAATGTTTCTTTCATACAAAAGCAACTTGACATGGGTGAACCAATTGAGCACGAGCATACTCAAGACCACGAATTGGCAAGAAATATTGCTCTTCAACATCTTGACGAAATTCCAGATTATTATACTCGCCTTAAAAAGATGGAGGCAGATGCCAAGAAGCATCATAAAAAATTTAAAGATGTTTCTGAAGGCAATCTCCATAAGTGGTTTAAAAGTAAATCAAAAGACGGAAAACCTGGTTGGGTCAATGTTGTAACTGGTGGCACATGTGCAAGTGATGAACCAGGTGAAGGAGTACCTAAGTGCGTCTCTTCATAAAAAAGAGCAAGTATGACGCCAGCAGAAAGACATTCGGCAGCAAGAAGAAAGAAAGCAGCAGATCCTGGACAACAACAAAAAACTGGTGCGTCTAAACCAACATATGTTTCTACAGATAAACCTAAAAAGTCTGTAGAAGAGGAGTGGTCAGATAAATATAAAAAGTCTATAGATTGTGACAACCCCAAAGGATTTTCTCAGAGAGCTCATTGCCAAGGAAGGAAGAAAAAAATGAATGAAGAATCTGATAAGAAAGGAAAAGGTAGTGGCAAAAAAGATGCTTGCTATAATAAAGTAAAATCGAGATATGATGTTTGGCCAAGTGCATATGCATCCGGAGCACTTGTCAAGTGTCGTAAAGTCGGTGCTGCAAACTGGGGTAATAAAACAGAGGAAACTCATATGCACGAAGAAGAAAGATATTGTCCTCTATGCGATAAGAGAGAAACAAGATCAGAATGCTCCTACGGCGGAAAAGCGTGGGATAAAGTTTCTGTTAAGGATGAAGAATATTCAATGGCTCGTGGAGAACTCCAAACAATTGCAAATGCAGTAAAAAGATTGCAAACTAAGTTCTCTAAAGGAGAAGGTGATTTGGAAGCATGGGTCCAATCAAAAATTACAAAGGCAGCGGATTATATTGATACTGCAGCAGATTACCTTGATAGTGGGGAGCATGAGTTTGACGAAGCTTGTTGGTCTGGTTATAAACAAGTAGGAATGAAAAAGAAAGGAAAGAAGACTGTTCCAAATTGTGTGTCAGAAGAGAAAAAATTAGTTGATAAAATTTTAGAAGACTGTGGTTGCTCACATTCTCCAAAGAAAGTAAAGTCTAAAAAAATGGTAATGCCAGAGCAAACTATTGAAGATTTGGATGGAAATACATTTGCCGAAGTCATTGACATTATCAAACCAGAACCAATTAAAGGAACTGCATCAAAGCCGATTCAAGAAGCAACAAGACTTCAAGCACAAACTGGAAATGTAATTGCTGTAACTCTTTCATGGAGAGGAAAATATTATTCACTTAAGATGTTTTTCCCGCAAGTGAAGACACCATCAAGAAAAGAAATTAATGATGAGATTCAAAAAGTTTATCCAGGTTCAGTAGTTGTATATCATTCTATCTCAGAAATTCAACCAGGTCAACCACTAATTCAAATGGTTGGACCACAAGGAGGAAGTTCTGCAAAACCAGGACCAAACAAAAATTATGTAAAACCAATGGGTGAAGGAGTTGAATTGGAAGAAGGTGAGGCATGGCAAAATAAGGAAGGTAAAAACTCTAAGGGTGGTCTCAACGAAAAGGGAAGAAGGTCTTATGAAAAGGCAAATCCAGGAAGCGACCTCAAGGCACCTTCAAAAGAGGTTGGAAATCCTCGCAGAGCGTCATTCTGTGCCCGGATGTCCGGAATGAAAAAGAAACTAACATCAGCAAAAACAGCAAACGATCCTAATTCAAGAATTAACAAGTCTCTTAGAGCTTGGAACTGTTAATTTGGAGTTGATTTATTATGCCAAATGATGTTTATCTTGGTAATCCGCTTTTAAAAAAAGCAAATACCCCTATCGAATTTACTCAAGAACAGATTCTTGAATTTGTGAAGTGTAAAGATGACCCAGTTTACTTTGCAAACAATTATGTAAAAATTGTAACTCTGGATCATGGTCTTCAAACATTTAAACCATATCATTTTCAAGAGAAGTTAATTAATAACTTCCACAATCACAGATTTAATATCTGCAAGATGCCACGACAGACGGGAAAATCAACCACTGTAGTATCTTTTCTATTACATTATGCGGTATTTAATGATAATGTAAATATTGGCATTCTTGCAAACAAAGCAGCAACAGCAAGAGAACTTTTAGATAGGTTACAAACTGCTTATGAGAATCTTCCCAAGTGGATGCAGCAAGGTATTATATCCTGGAATAAAGGATCATTGGAGTTAGAAAATGGCAGTAAGATATTGGCAGCTTCTACATCTGCAAGTGCTGTCCGAGGCATGTCGTTCAATATCCTCTTTCTCGATGAATTCGCTTTCGTTCCAAACCATATCGCAGATTCCTTCTTTGCATCTGTTTATCCTACTATTACTTCTGGTAAACAAACCAAAGTTATAATTGTATCCACTCCACACGGTATGAATCACTTCTACCGAATGTGGCATGATGCCGAAAAAGGTAAGAATGAATATGTATTTACAGATGTTCATTGGAGTGAAGTACCGGGAAGAGATGAGGAGTGGAAGAAGCAAACTATTGCAAACACTTCCGACCAACAATTCAAAGTTGAGTTTGAATGCGAATTCTTAGGTTCTGTCGATACTCTTATTGCACCATCCAAACTCAGAACGCTCGTCTACGATGCCCCCAAGACCCGTAGTGCGGGTTTGGATGTTTATGTGGACCCAGAGGAGAATCATGATTACCTCATCACTGTGGATGTTGCTAGAGGCGTAGGGAATGATTACTCTGCATTTACTGTTATTGATATAACAGAATTTCCCCATAAAGTTGTTGCCAAATATAGGAACAATGAAATCAAACCTATGCTTTTCCCCAGCATAATTCACGAGGCAGCAACAGCATATAATAATTCCTATATTTTATGTGAGGTTAATGATGTTGGAGACCAAGTAGCAAGTATCCTTCAATATGACTTGGAATATAATAATCTTCTCATGTGTTCTATGAGAGGTAGAGCAGGTCAAATTGTTGGGCAAGGATTTTCTGGAAAGAAAACTCAACTTGGCGTCAAGATGTCCAAAACTGTGAAAAAAGTTGGATGTCTAAACCTCAAGACAATGATTGAAGAAAGTAAACTCTTTCTCAATGACTACGAAATTATTTCAGAGCTTACCACATTTATTCAGAAACACAACTCTTTTGAAGCAGAAGAGGGGTGCAACGACGACCTTGCAATGTGTCTGGTAATATATGCTTGGTTGGTTGCTCAGGATTATTTTAAAGAATTGACCGATCAAGATGTAAGAAAAAGATTATACGAAGAACAAAAAAATCAAATCGAACAGGACATGTCTCCTTTTGGATTTATATCCGATGGATTAGATAGCAATAGTTTTGTTGATAATGACGGTGATAGATGGTTTGTTGATGAGTATGGAGATCGTTCTTACATGTGGGATTATCTATCGTAATGGACTTAGATAAACAATTAAACCTAGGACATTTACTTCTTTCGGATAGAAGATGTAGAACATGTGGTGAAATAAAAAATTTAGTAGATAGTTTTTATAGAACACGTAAAGATAGGGGACCAGTATCATCTTCATATTCGTATGAATGCAAAGAATGTACCGTAAAAAGGATAAAAAATAGAAGAAAAAAATTACCAAAACCACTTCCATGGGAATATCCTGACTGGTAAGTGTGTTCACTTCCAGTTTCCCCTATGTAAAGTATATTTTTAATAAATATTTTTTAGATAAACTGAGACTTTACGGAGAAAAACATGGCGACTCCTCAATTATCTCCAGGCGTACTCGTCAGAGAGGTTGACTTAACAGTAGGAAGAGCTGATAATGTTTTAGATAATATTGGTGCGATTGCTGGCCCTTTTCCAATTGGTCCTGTAAACTACGCTGTTGATATTGCAACAGAGCAGGATTTAATCAATACTTTCGGAAAACCATCACAAAATGATAACCAGTATGAATATTGGATGAGTGCATCATCCTATCTTTCATATGGTGGTGTTCTAAAAGTTATTAGAACTAAATCACCAAACTTAAACAATGCTAACGCTGGAGTTGGAATTGGATCCACTGCATCTTTAGACATTGATAACTATGATGATTACAACGCGGAGCATACAGAAGCTCAGAATTTTACATACGCAGCAAAAAATCCAGGAACTTGGGCAAATGGTCTGAAAGTTTGTGTAATTGATGATTTAGCAGATCAGGTCATCAATGTAACATCCTCAGATTTGTCTTCTGATGGTGTCGCTATTGGATATGGCGTGACAGCTAACTTAAATGGCATTTCAATTCCAGGATCTGGAACTTTTACCGGATATCTAAAAGGAATTATCACTGGAGTAACAACTGCAGTAACTGGTAGCAATAGCTCCATCACTGTTAAAGTTGTTTCAAGAGTTTCCAGTGGAGGAACAGAAACAAAAATTGATTATGCAGAAGGGACCGAATTTGCTGCATTTAAAGGAACACAAACATTAAACTTCATTGACGGTTCGGGTTCATATCAAGGAAACCTCAATTCAGTATCTGTTTCTGATTGGTATAATCAACAAAAACTTGGTCTAGAAAATAGCACTATTTTCTGGAGTTCAATTGCACCAAAACCAACCACATCTATTCACGCTTTAAACAGAAATGGTAAAGGTGATGGTATTCACGTAGTAGTTGTTGATGATAAGGGAACAATCACCCAAAATCCAGGGACTATTCTTGAAAAGCATGTTGGTCTATCAAAAGCACTTGATGCTATTTCGGCAGTAAATTCGCCACAAAGAATTTACTATAAGCAATTCTTGGCAGATTACTCGTCACAAATCTATGCAGGCAAATCTCCATCATCTGCTGCCGATGGATATTGGAGAACAGCACCAAGGGCAGTTTCATTCACTAAAGCTGATGGAACTACTCAAGCATTTATTCCTAATGTAACAGAGAATTCACCATCTAAAGGTGATTGGGGTCAAAATGCACAAGATGTAACATTTAGTGCAGTAGGTAATGTAACTTATGCATTAAATGGCGGACAAGATTATGGTGCCAATGGTTCAATGGCAGTGACTCTTGCAGACTTGCAAACTTCGTACAATCTATTCTCAAACAAAGACGATGTTCAGGTTGATTATTTAATCATGGGTCCTGGACTAACCGATGAAAATGATTCAATCGCAAAAGCACAATATCTGATTTCAATTGCAGGTCAGAGAAAGGATTGTGTTGCTGTAATTGGACCTCATAGAGGAAATCTAATTGGACAAAGCAATTCTACTACTCAGACAACAAATCTAATCAAGTACTTTAACTCTGTTGGGTCTTCTTCATCATATGCAATATTTGATAGTGGATATAAGTACACTTATGATAGATTTAATAATAAGTTTGTATATATTCCATGCAACGCTGATATTGCTGGGTTAATGTGTCGCACTAATATCATTGCATATCCTTGGTTCTCACCTGCTGGTCAGCAACGAGGAATCATTAATAATGCAATTAAGTTGGCATATAACCCAAGTAAAGCACAAAGAGACCAACTATATCCAGCAAGAATTAATGCAGTCATTACTCAACCTGGAATCGGAACTCTTCTCTTTGGAGATAAGACAGCACTTGGATATGCATCAGCATTTGATAGAATTAATGTTCGTCGCTTATTCTTAACAATTGAACAAGCACTACAGAGCGCAGCACAAGCTCAACTATTCGAATTAAATGATGAACTGACAAGAGCAAACTTTAAGAATATTGTAGAACCATATCTACGCGATATTCAAGCGAAGAGAGGTCTGTACGGTTTCTTAGTTGTTTGTGATACAACAAACAATACTCCTGACGTTATTGACAATAACGAATTCAGAGCAGATATCTTCCTGAAACCAGCTAAGTCTATTAATTATGTAACTCTCACCTTTGTTGCTACACGCACAGGTGTAAGTTTTGAAGAAGTTGCAGGTACTGTTTGATTATTATTCAATAAATAACCTTAAGGAGGTAACGAACCGTGGCAAGACTCAAGACAATCTCTCAATTTAAGAGTGCTCTAAGTGGTGGTGGTGCTCGTCCCAATCTATTTGAAGTTGAATTGACAACTTTTCCATCTGGAATTTCTTGGGACGCAGATAAATTCAAGTATCTATGTAAAGCAGCCGCTTTACCGGCATCAAATATTGCAGCAATTGATGTTCCTTTTAGAGGAAGAACATTTAAAGTTGCAGGAGATAGAAGCATTGATGCTTGGACAGTAACCATCATCAACGACGAAGACTTCAAACTTAGAAGAGCATTTGAAGCATGGAGTGAACTTATTGCAAAACTTGATAATAACCTTGGAGCGACAAATCCAGCAGCTTATATGAGCAATGCAACTGTCTATCAACTTGGAAGAGGTGCTACAGTAAATAGTACCACTAACGCAGGTTCGGACAGTTCTATCTTAGCTGCTTATAAGTTTGTTGACATTTTCCCAACAAGTGTTTCTAACATTGATCTTTCATATGATAGTGGAGATACTATTGAAGAATTTACTGTGGAATTCCAAGTTCAGTCTTACGAAATTATTAGCGGAGCAACCGCATCTAAAGCTTGATAAATAGTCAAAAGGCAAAGAACAAAAAATAAATTATGGCAAGACTATTTGGATTCTCTATTGAGGATAAAGAACCACTGTCTCCGGGAGTGGTCAGTCCAGTTCCTCCTAATAACGAGGACTCGTCTGACCACTACTTGAGTAGTGGTTTTTTTGGTTCTTATGTTGATATTGAAGGTGTTTATAGAACAGAGTTTGATTTAATTAAAAGATATCGTGAGATGGCATTACATCCAGAGTGTGATAGTGCTATTGAAGATATTGTAAATGAAGCGATTGTCTCGGATACAAATGATACTCCCATCCAAATTGACTTAGACAATCTGAATGCGAGTGATGGAATTAAGAAGAAAATAAGGCAAGAATTTAAACATATTTTATCATTGCTCGACTTTGATAAAAAGTCCCATGAAATTTATAGAAATTGGTATGTTGATGGCAGATTATATTATCATAAAATAATTGATTTGAAGAATCCTCACGAAGGAATTCAAGAACTTCGTTATATTGACCCCATGAAAATGCGGTATGTAAGACAGCAGAAAAAAACTGAGAAAGATAAGTATAGATTATCAAATATTAATACAGATAATCCAATGGATTTTGAGTTTCCTCAGATTGAGGAATATTTCATTTATAATCCAAAAATGACATATCCAACAGGAAATCCTTCTTCTATGGGAGGTTCTCAGGGTATCAAAATGTCCAAAGATTCTATCACATACTGCACTTCCGGTCTTGTCGATAGAAACAAAGGATCAACACTGTCATATCTTCATAAAGCAATTAAATCACTCAATCAATTAAGAATGATTGAGGACTCTTTGGTAATTTATCGTTTATCAAGAGCGCCAGAAAGAAGAATTTTCTACATTGATGTGGGCAATCTTCCCAAGGTAAAAGCGGAACAATATCTTCGTGATGTTATGATGCGCTATCGTAACAAACTTGTCTATGACGCAAATACAGGCGAAATTCGTGATGACAAAAAGTTCATGGCAATGCTTGAGGATTTTTGGCTCCCTCGTCGTGAAGGTGGTAGAGGAACTGAAATCACAACTCTTCCGGGTGGGCAAAATCTTGGAGAAATTACTGACATTGAGTACTTCAAGAAAAAACTCTATCGTTCTTTAAATGTTCCCCCATCAAGAATGGATGGAGAAGGTGGATTTAATCTTGGTCGTTCATCCGAAATTCTAAGAGATGAAGTTAAGTTCAGTAAGTTCGTTTCTCGTTTGAGAAAGAGATTCTCATACATGTTCCACGATATGCTGAGAACACAATTAATCTTAAAGAATATTATAACTCCTGAAGATTGGAATATTATGGAAGAACATATTCAATATGACTTCCTATATGATAACCACTTTGCAGAACTTAAGGATGCTGAGTTGCTAAATGAAAGACTCGGTATGGTTCAAATTGCAGAACCATATGTTGGGAAGTATTTTTCTCAAGACTATGTTCGTCGCAAAATTCTTCGCCAAACTGATGAAGAAATTATTGAGCAAGATAAAATTATCAAGAAAGAAATAGAAGATGGGATTATTCCAGATCCATCTGCACCAGTCGATCCTATGACAGGAATGCCAATCCAACCAGGAATGGAGCAAGGAACTGCTGGAATGGATTTGGGTCAACCAGTAATGGAACCAGAAATTAATGCTGCTCCAATGGAACCAAGTACAAAGGCAATGGAAATGCCCAAGGGGGGCGAAATATAAATAAAAACGATTACTTATAGGTTATTAAAATGGATGAACTTATGGATATGATTGTGGGTGATCAGTCACCTTCACAAATCAGCGATAAAATTAAAGAACTACTTTTTAACAAGTCTGCAGAAAAGATTGACGATTTTCGTCCTGCTGTAGCAAACGCAATGTTTAATAGCGAAACAGAAGAGGAATAATATGAAATCATTCAAGCAATTTATATCTGAATCAGTTAATATTGCTGGTGATTTTACTGGAAACCTTTACATTAATTCTCAATCAGAACAACCACAGCAGGTTGGTGAAGAGTATATTGCAGATGTTTTGTGGCAAGGGAGCTTATATCGGATGGAATTAATGACTAAAAATGGAATTCCATCCAAAAGAGATTTGGGAGAACAACTGCAAAGTAATTATCCGGGGGCAGTAGTTCAACAAATATATCCCACAGAAGAAAAAAATTTAAACATTAGAAACGCAAGACGATATCACCCATCAAAATTAGAATGGATTGACTAATTTATGGCTCAGTGGAATAAGACTACACAAGACTATCTAAATCAAGAAAGAACTTTGCATGAGGTTTATCTCCGTGCTGATGAGTATGGAAATATTCTAAATGAGAGTGCTTGTTCCAAGTCTGCCTTTGGTGAAAATATTTCAATCACAATCACACCAAAAATTCAGGCAGATGCTGTCTATGGATTAGACCCAAGAGAGTTTGAGACATTTACATTTAGTGCAACAGGAGTTGCTACTCATGCAAACTCCACATTCATAGTTGGTGCTGGTTCTTCTGCAAATTCTTATGGTGTAATCAGAAGCACTAACTTTATCAGATATCGTCCAGGACAAGGTGTTGTTTGCAGATTTACTGGTTCGTTCTCAAATAACCCAGTAGGATTTACACAAAGAGCAGGACTATTCAATCAAGAACAAGCAATTCAAATTGGATATGCACATACCAATGGAAAGTTTGGTGTGCTTCGTGCTAATGGTGGTAAGGCAAGAATTCAAGGATTTGACTTTACTACACTTGATAATGGAGATGTAACAGTCACTCTCAATGGAACATCTTTCACTGCAGTAACAGTAAATTCAGGAACACTTGCAGGAAATCTTTCTCAACTCGTACAAGGATTAAGAGCACAAGCACTCTTTAATGCTTTATGGTTGGTTGAGTATGATCAATCAAGATTAAGATTTTTAGCAACATCTCTTGGACCTCAAACTGGAACTTTTAATATCACAAGCACCGCACCAGCATCTTTTACAAATCAAATAGAACAGGCAGGTGTAGTACAAACAGAAAACTGGACTTTCCAAGAAGATTTTAATTTAGATAAACTTGATGGAACTGGATACTCTGGTATTACTCTAGACCCATCTAAGTTAAATGTATATCAAATCAACTTCCGTTGGTTAGGTGCTGGTGAGATTAGATATGCGATTGAAAATCCTCTAAATGGGGATATGATTTTCTTCCATAACGAGCACTATTCTAATAGAAACGAACTACCACACCTAGCAAATCCATCAATGAAGATTGGATATGTTGCTGCAAATTTGAATAATGGTGTGGGTGTTGTTACTTGTAGAGGTTCTTCTTTTATGGGAGCAATTGAAGGTATTGTTGAAAGAACAAAACTTCCATATTCAGTGACTACAACCAGAAATGATAGTATGAACATTCCTGGTTCTTTATATCATCTCATTTCTCTTAAGAATAAACTAGTCTATCAAGGTAAGATTAATACCAGAGATTTACTTCCCAGAAGACTTACTGCATCAGTAAATACAACAGGAGACCCAGCAGTTATTCGTATATATTGGAACCCAGTTCTTACAAATTATTTGAGATGGACTACTCAAAGTGATTTTAATGCATCACTTTATGCAACTCAGGATAGTACTGGATTATTTACTTTAGCAGCACAACCAATTCCTGCTGTTGCTGCTTTCCATGTATCAGACAACTCAACGATTGATGTTGATTTATCAGAAATTGGACTTCATGTTCCACCAAATAATTTTATAACCGCAGTAATTTCATCAACATCTAATATTACTGCTGCTAGTGCTTCGTTCATTTATGTGGAAGACTAATAATAATAAATAACTAATAAAGTCTTTATTATACAAATGCAAAGAACTAAAATAATTGAATCTGAAGTAACTACAGGAACTACTGCTGGTACAGCATCAAGTATTAGTAGTGCAACCTGCGTGAGACTTTGTAATGACACTGGAAGTCTTGTTACGGTAGGCGTTTCCACAATGGTTGGTGCAGCAACAACAAATTTCTTCACTATGCCAAGTTACGCCGTAGAGTTTTTGGAAAAGTTTCCAAATGATGTTATTTGGACATCATCCGCAATTAAAGCTTCCAAAGTAGGATTTACCAACTAAGAAAAATGAAACTAATCAGAGAAGAAATCGAAAAGGTTGAAGTTATTACCGAAAATGTAAACGGTAAAAAATCAATGTTTATTAAAGGAATTTTCCTTCAAAGTGAATGCGTAAATCGCAACGGTAGACTTTATCCTTTTTCAATCATGGAAAGGGAAGTCAATCGTTATAACGAAAACTATGTTCAAAAAGGTCGTGCTCTCGGTGAACTTGGGCACCCAGATGGACCAACCGTAAACCTTGATAGAGTTTCTCACAAGATTACTGAACTCCATCAAGAGGGCAATAATTTCATTGGTAAGGCACAAATCCTTTCAACTCCAATGGGCAAAATTGCAGAATCTCTTCTTAAAGAAGGTGTTTGCCTTGGCGTTTCTTCTCGTGGTATTGGTTCTTTAAGAGAGAATCAAAAAGGTTATAGAGAAGTTGGTGAAGACTTTATGCTTGCAACTGCTGCTGATATTGTAGCAGATCCTTCAGCACCTGATGCCTTTGTTCAAGGAATCATGGAAGGAAAGGAGTGGATTTGGGATGGTGGTATTCTTAGAGAGAAGGTAGCGGAAAACACTAAACGTAGAATAAATACTTTAGTTGATCAGGGTATCCTTGAAGAATACAAGTTATCCTTGTTCGATGAGTTTTTAAATTCATTGTAATTTGTTAATTTATAAATAAATATAGTTTATAACTAAGGTTAAACGGAGAGTTCAAATGTCTCGTGGAGATTTACAAGAAATGGAAGTAGGCACAAAGCAATCCCGAACCGCTGTTAATGCAAATGCTAAAGCGGCGGAAGCGATGCCAAAACTAACCACAGGAATTCCTGATGGTCAAACTGCTGGTTGGGAAGATCTTGGTGGTCCCGATCCTTCTAATTATCGTCCTGATGACGATTCTGCAAAACTTAAGACACCTGGCGCAACTCTTAAGCAAGTAAGAGATGTTGTCAACAAAGGTGCTAAAGGTGCAGATCCAATGAAGGGTCTTCACAAAGAAGAGGAAGAACTCGAAGATGAAGATTTAATCGAAGAAGAGATTGAAGAGGGTGAGGAAGAAGAAGTAGTTGCTGAGGCTGCGGAAGAAGAGGAAGAAACACCCAAGAAAAAAGCAAAGAAAGAAGAAGACGAAGACGAAGAAGAAGATGAGGATGAGGATGAAGAAGACATGAAGGAAGAGTTTGATATCGAAGAAGATGTCAATGCTCTACTTGAAGGTGAGGAGCTTTCTGAGGAATTCCAAGAGAAAGCACGCACTATCTTCGAAGCAGCTCTTCGTTCAAAAGTTGCCGATATTCAAGAGGCACTTGAAGAGCAGTATGCCACTGCACTTGCAGAGGAAGTAGAAGAAATTAAGACTGAGCTTGCTGAGCGTGTAGACGCTTATCTTGAGTATGTTGCTGACGAGTGGATGCAAGAAAATGCACTCGTTATTGAGCAAGGTCTTAAGACCGAAATGACCGAATCATTCCTCCAAGGAATGAAGGGTCTTTTTGAAGAACATTATGTATCAATCCCTGAAGATAAATATGATGTGCTTGAGAGCATGGTAGATAAACTTGATGAAATGGAGACAAAACTCAACGAGCAGATTGAGAAGAACGTTTCACTCAACAAGCGTCTCGCAGAGTCGGTTGCTGATGGAATCTTTGAACAGGTCGCTGATGGTCTTGCAGACACTCAGAAAGACAAGCTCGCTTCACTTGCCGAAAGTGTTGAGTTTGAAAGTGAAGAAGAATATCGTGAAAAACTGGAGACTTTGAAGGAATCATATTTCCCTTCAAGAGTTGTATCTCCATCTGCTAAGACTGAAACACTGTCCGAAGGTGCTGACGTTGCGCCCGAATCTTATTCGGATTCAATGGCTGCATATCTAAGAACGCTTTCAGCATTTGGCAAATAATTGAATTTAATATAATTCAAACCCAAAAAAAACAAACACTTAGTAAAAAGGTAAAAGCAAATGTTCCATTCCGAGCATCTGCAGGAAAAGTGGGCACCACTCTTAGACTATCAGGGTCTTGATCCAATCAGAGATTCTCATCGTAGAGCTGTAACCGCTGTCCTGCTCGAAAACCAAGAAAAATTCCTAAGAGAGGAATCAGCATTTAACACAGGTGGTATTACCAACCTGATGGAAGCACCAACCAACGCTACCGGTTCATACGGAGCTGCTGGTGCATCTGCACACGGATTCAGTGGCGGTGCTGCTGCTGGTGGTCCTACCGCAGGTTTCGATCCAGTTCTGATTTCACTCATTCGTCGTTCAATGCCTAACCTGGTCGCTTATGACCTCGCTGGCGTTCAACCAATGAGCGGTCCTACTGGTCTTATCTTCGCAATGCGTTCACGCTACACTAACCAGAGTGGCTCTGAAACCTTCTATGATGAAGTAGATACTGGATTCTCCGGAAACAATTCAGCATTCGATGCTACCGGTGGATTCAGCGATGTTGCCGCTGGTATGGGTACAACGACTCAGAAGGGTTCGAACCCATCTGTTCTCAACCCAGTTAGCAGTGCAACCACTTCTGCTTATAATGTCGGTCAAGGAATGCGTACTAATGACGCAGAAGCCCTTGGCGACGGAGTAGATGGTGATCACTTCAATCAGATGGCTTTCTCAATCGAGAAGGTCACTGTTACTGCTAAGAGCCGCGCTCTGAAAGCAGAGTACAGCCTTGAGCTTGCTCAAGACCTGAAGGCAATCCATGGTCTGAATGCTGAAGCGGAACTCGCAAATATTCTCTCAACTGAGATTCTTGCAGAGATCAACCGCGAAGTTATTCGTACCATCTACAAGGTTGCTGAACAGGGTGCTGCACAAAACGTTGCAACCCCAGGTATCTTCGACCTCGACATTGACTCAAATGGTCGTTGGTCCGTTGAGAAGTTCAAGGGTCTTCTATTCCAAATCGAGCGTGATGCTAACGCAATCGCACAAAGAACTCGTCGCGGAAAGGGCAACATCATCATGTGCTCTGCTGACGTTGCTTCAGCACTGACCATGGCTGGTGTTCTCGATTACACCCCTGCACTCAACGCTAACCTAACCGTTGATGACACTGGCAATACTTTTGCTGGTACTCTAATGGGCAAGTTCCGCGTATATATTGACCCATATGCATCTAACCTGACTTCAGGTAATGAGACTCCAGGTAACCAGTACTATGTTGTTGGTTATAAGGGTTCTTCACCTTATGATGCTGGTCTCTTCTATTGCCCATATGTTCCTCTCCAAATGGTTCGTGCCGTTGGTGAGAACAGCTTCCAGCCCAAAATTGGCTTTAAGACCCGCTACGGTCTTGTTGCTAACCCATTCGCTGAAGGCAAGAACCAGGGTCTCGGTAGTCTTACCGTTAACGCTAACCGTTACTATCGTAGAGTTGCGGTCAAAAATCTCATGTAAATCTCATATGGAGATTACTTGGAGGACCTCAAAAAGGTCCTCTTTTTTTATAAATACTATAGTTAAAAACTTCCGTGATATGTTTTATATTTACAAATCAACTAATAAAATTAATAATAAATTTTATATAGGTAGATGTAAAGGTCCTATTGAAAATAGAGAATATAAACACTGGTGGTATGCTTTTAATAAAAATAGTAATGCACCATTTCCAAATGCTTTACGTAAATATGGAAGAGATAACTTTACATGGGAAATAATAGAACAAACTGAAGAATATAATAATGGAGAAAGAGAAATTTATTGGATAGATAAACTAAAACCACAGTATAATGCCACTTTAGGAGGAGACGGAGGAACTCTTGGTCGTTCGTGCCCAGAGCATGTAAAAGAAGCGACAAGACAATCAAGAATTGTATCAGTCAAAGATAAAAAAACTGAAAAAGTTTATTCGTCTATGAAAGAAGCAAGGAAAGATACTGGAGTATTGGAAAGTAGTATAAGCAGGTCTATAAAATATAATGGTCCTGGCAGTAGATGGGAAAGAGTTATCTAAATATTTAAAAAATACCATGACGATTGGACAACCAGAGAATAGGAATTTTCTATCTCCAACAGGATTTAAATTTACGTTAAAGAGAACTCCGAAAGTTGCTTTCTTCTGCAATTCAGCAAATATTCCAGAAATAACTCTTGGTCTTGCATCTCAACCATCGTATCTAAAAGATATTGATGTCCCAGGAGATAAAATTGTATTTGGAGATTTGACTCTTAGATTTCTTGTAGATGAAGATCTACAAAACTATATGGAAATTCAAAATTGGATGAGGGGTCTTGGGTATCCAGAAAGTTTGGAACAAATTTACGATTTCCAAGAAACCGGATTCATAAATCCAAAGATTGAATCCCAGAAACAAATGGGATTATATTCCGATGGAACTTTACAAGTACTGACAAGTTCATCAATTCCAAATTTTCAAATTACATTTAAAGATTTATTTCCATACTCATTAGGAACTTTAAGTTTTGATGCAACACAAACTGATGTACAATACTTTACAGCAGACGTATCTTTCAAGTATACTATTTACAATATAGTAGATCTTGGTGGAAATCCCTTATGAGTTTTGATCTGGATATGATTCAAAAGATGTGGGAGCAGGACTCCAAAATTGATATGGATAATTTGCACACAGAGTCCACAAATATTCCAGTTCTTCATGCAAAATATTTTGATTTATACAATACAATATTTCTTTTAAGAAAAAAAGCAGAGCAACAGAAAAGAAATATTCGTCACGAAAGATATGAATACTATTCTGGAAAATCAGATCCAGAGGTATATGTAGAAAATCCATTCCCCAAAAAGATTCGTGATAAAGACACAATGCAAAAGTATCTTGATGCTGATGAAAAACTTTCGACAGTATGCCTGAAGATTGATTACTACGATACAATGTTGACTTATATTGAAAGTATTCTAAAGATGATTCAAAATAGAACTTATCAAATTAAAAATGCAATTGAATTTATGAGATTTAACGCTGGACTTGGGTAAATAAATAATCATAGCAATATTAATGCTATGAGTGATGTAATCATTGAAAAGAAAAATGAGGTTTACATTAAGCTACATTGTGAACCTCATATTTTGTACGAACTTCAACCATATTTTACTTTTGAAGTTGAATCTGCGAAATTCATGTCCCAGTATAGAAGCAGGCACTGGGACGGCAAGATTCGATTGTTAAGTACTCATACTGGAGAAATATATGCTGGTTTGTTAGATAAAATTATCGACAAACTAAAACTGCATAATTACACCTATGAGTTTAAAGAAAATAAATTCTATGGATTGCCTTTTGAAATTAACGAGGGCATCTCATATGAAGGTGTAAAAGATTATATGCAATCTATTTGTTCTCATTCTCCAAGAGACTATCAAATAGAGGGAGTATACGATGCTCTAAGGCATAATAGAAAATTGCTGATATCACCCACAGCCTCAGGTAAATCCTTAATGATTTATTCCCTTGTAAGGTATTATGTAGATAAAGGACAAAAAATTCTTTTAGTTGTTCCAACGACATCTCTTGTAGAGCAGATGTACAAGGATTTTGAAGACTATGGTTGGGATGCTGAGTCATACTGTCACAAAATTTATTCTGGTAGAGAGAAGACAAATAAACATTCTGTCACTATCACTACCTGGCAATCTATCTATAAACTAGAACGCCCATTCTTTGAAGATTATGGCGTAATCATAGGGGATGAAGCTCACTTATTCAAGAGCAAATCTCTTGTCGATATCATGACCAAACTTCATCATGCAAAATATCGTTTTGGTTTTACTGGAACTCTTGATGGAACTCAAACACACAAATGGGTTCTTGAAGGACTTTTTGGACCTTCATATAAAGTTACTAGAACTTATGAGTTGATGCAGCAAGGACATATTTCTCAATTAGATATTCGCTGCCTTGTCCTCAAACATGCTCCACAAAAATTTGAAACCTATGAAGATGAGATACAATACTTAATATCTCATGACCAAAGAAATAAATTTATTACAAATCTTTCTTTAGATTTAAAAGGTAACACTCTTGTTCTGTTTTCACGAGTAGAAGCTCATGGTGCAATTTTATACGAAAAGATAAATACTAACAAGCGAAATGATCGTAAAGTATTTTTTATTCATGGTGGAGTTGATACTGAAGAGAGGGAATTAGTTAGGGAAATTACAGAAAGAGAAGACAATGCCATAATCGTAGCATCCTACGGAACTTTCAGTACTGGCATCAATATCAAAAATCTTCATAATGTTATATTTGCCTCTCCAAGCAAATCAAGAATTAGAAATTTACAAAGTATTGGAAGAGTACTAAGAAAAGGAACTAACAAAACAAAAGCAATACTTTATGATATTTCAGACGACTGCACTTATAACTCAAGAAAAAATTATACTCTGAATCACCTCATTGAAAGAATTAAAATCTATAATGAAGAAAATTTTAACTATGAAATAATCACCATACAACTTAAGAAAAAATGATAGAAGATGATTTTTACTGCACAATCAAGTTAAAAACAGGCGAAGAAATCTTTGCCAAAGTAGCAGCTTCCGAAGAAGAAGATAGGACAATATTAATCATTTCAAATCCAATTACTATTTGTGAAATCAAAAATAGAACTAGTGTTGTTGGATATAAACTGGAACCATGGTTGAAAACAACCAAAGAAGATATGTTTATAATTAATCTAGAAGACGTACTCACTCTTTCAGAATCTTCTGATATTGAAATGATCATGATGTACCAGTCCTATGTCCGCCACTCAAGTAAGGATGGTACGAATCAATCAAAACTTAATCGTAGAATGGGATACCTTGCCAATGTCAACGATGCTAAAGAGATATTAGAGAAGCTTTATAAAAATAGCTAAGATATAACTTATCAACCCCGACAAAGGTTATTGTACAGGTATTTGGATACCTTGTCAAGCATTTGCATAAATGGTATAATCTATACATAATAATGATAAAAACTTATGATAACCACAGCAGTTATGACCAAGAGAAAGAGGTCAGAGCATTACGTAAACAACAAAGAGTTTCTTGCTGCTCTCATTAAGTATAGAGAAGATAAAGAAATCGCTCTTCTACAGAATAAACCAAAACCTCCCATTCCTCGCTACATTGGAGAGTGTTTTCTGAAGATCGCTAATCATCTTTCCTTCAAACCAAACTTCGTGAACTACATGTTCAAGGAAGATATGATTTCTGACGGTATTGAAAACTGCGTTCAGTACATTCACAATTTCAATCCAGAGAAATCACAAAATCCTTTTGCATACTTTACTCAAATCATTCACTACGCATTCCTTCGCCGTATTCAAAGAGAGAAGCGTCAACTGGAAATCAAAAACAAAATCCTTGAACGCTCTGGATTTTCTGAAGTGTTTGCTGACGACAACACTATTGACGGCGGGAACTATTCCGATTATAATAGCATCAAAGATGGTGTCCACTCCAAACTTCGTTATTGAATGAAAGTCGCTATTATTACAGACACTCACTACGGTGCAAGAAAAGGTTCAAAACTTTTTCATGATTATTTTGAACTTTTTTATAAGAATGTGTTTTTCCCGACGCTGGAACAGTACGGGATTGATACAGTTATTCACATGGGTGATGCTTTTGATAGTAGAAAGTCAATTGATTATCAAAGTTTAGAGTGGGCAAAACGAGTAGTATTTGAACCACTCAAAAAATATCATGTCCATATGATTGTTGGTAATCATGATAGTTATTATAAAAATACCAACAACACAAATTCACCTCAACTTCTGTTGAAAGATTATCCTAATATTCAAACATATTCTTCACCAACAGAAATCAAGGTTGGAAATCTTGATGTTCTTCTCCTTCCTTGGATTTGCGTGGAAAATGAAGAGCAGTCACTTAAAATGATTAAGAAAACAAAGGCAAAAGTTGCCATGGGTCATCTTGAGTTCCAAGGTTTTCGTGTAAACCGTCAAATCATTATGGAACATGGACTGGAAGCAAATCTTTTTAAGGACTTCTCTAAGGTATTTTCTGGTCATTACCACACTCGTTCTGATAATGGAACTGTTTTCTACTTGGGAAATCCTTATGAGATTTACTGGACAGATGTAAATGATACTCGTGGATTTACTATCTTTGATACAGAAACTTTAGAACATACTCCAATCAATAATCCTTATAAGATGTTTCATAACATTTATTATGAGGATACAAATTATCAAACATTTGATACTCGCGAGTATGAAAATAAGATTGTAAAAGTTGTTGTTCGTAAGAAATCAGACACTAAGAAGTTTGAAAAATTTGTTGATAAACTTTACGCTTCAAATATTGCAGAACTCAAAATTATTGAGAACTTCGATATTCAGGAACCTGTAGAGTTTGAAGCATTCGAAAGTGAAGACACTATCTCCATTCTGAATAGATATATTCAGGAGGCTGAAATAAATCTTGATAAATCAATCATTCAAAAAATGATGCAAGAAATATATCAAGAGGCTTGTGAGTTAATTTAAATGTTTATCTTAACAATTAATGGCAAAGAAACTGAGGGTGCATATTCTGTAATTGACGATGAAGGAGAACACATTTTATATCTCTTTCAGGAAGAAGATGATGCTACTCGATATGCTATGATGCTAGAGGAAGATGGATTTCCAGAAATGCATGTAATTGAAATTGAAGATGAAGTAATGGTAAAAACTTGCGAAATGCATGGATACCAGTATACTGTTATTACTCCTGATGATATTGTAATTCCTCCAAACACTGAACATGATTTTATTTAAAACTATTAGATGGAAAAACTTCTTAAGTACTGGAAATCAATATACGGAAGTTGATTTTACTGAAAATAAAACTAATCTAATCGTCGGCACAAACGGAGCTGGAAAAAGCACCGTTTTGGATGCACTTACATTTTCTTTATTTGGAAAACCATTTCGTAAGATTAATAAACCACAACTAATCAACTCTGTAAATGAGAAGGATTGTAGAGTTGAAGTTGAGTTTTCAATTGGAAACACTGATTGGAAAGTTGTAAGAGGAATAAAACCGGCACTGTTTGAGATTTGGAGAAATGATACTCCTTTAGACCAGTCTTCAGCTGCTCTAGACCAACAAAAGTGGTTTGAACAGACTGTTCTTAAAATGAACTACAAGTCTTTTACTCAAATTGTAATTTTGGGTTCCAGTACTTTTGTTCCTTTCATGCAACTTTCTGCTGCTCATCGTCGTGAAGTGATTGAAGATCTTCTTGATATTAAGATTTTCTCTTCAATGAACGCGGTAATTAAAGAAAAGATTCGTCAGGCAAAAGAAGATATTAAAGTTCTTGACTTAAAGAAAGAATCTTTGCTCGATAAGGTTAAGATGCAACAAGAGTTTATCGAAGAACTTGAGAATCGCGGAAAAGAAAGTATTGATAACAATAATCGGAAAATTTCCGATTTAGATAAAGAAATTCAACAACATATGGATGAAAATGGTTCTTTAGAAGAACCTCTTTATGAGTATATTAGAGAGCAAGATAAGTTAGTTGGATATGCTGATAAACTTCGTAAGTTGGGAAACTTGAAAGGTAAAATCTCACAAAAAGTATCTACCATTACTAAAGAGCATAAGTTCTTCACAGAGAATACGGTATGCCCCACCTGCACTCAATCCATTGAAGAGACCTTCAGAATAAATAGAATTAACGACGCTCAATCTAAAGCAAAGGAGTTGCAATCTGGGTATAAAGAACTAGAGGAGGCAATTAAAGAGGAAGAGGAGCGAGAGCGTCAATTCAATACTCTGTCGAAGGAGATTTCAAAATTAACGAATGGCATTTCTCAAAACAATATTAAGATTAATGGATTGCGGAGACAAATCCGAAATCTTGAATCAGAAATTCAAGTTCTTACCGAGAACCTTGCAAACCGAAATTCTGAACATGAGAAGTTAGAATCCTTCAGAGACAACTTAAAAACTACATACGACGACCTCGCTTCTAAAAAAGACACAATCAACTATTACGATTTTTCGTATAGTTTACTTAAAGACGGTGGAGTAAAATCCAAAATCATCAAGAAGTATTTGCCTCTCATCAATCAGCAAGTTAATCGCTATTTGCAGATGATGGACTTCTACATTAACTTTACACTTGATGAGGAGTTTAACGAAACCGTCCAGTCACCTATTCACGAAGATTTCTCTTATGCTTCCTTTAGTGAAGGAGAGAAAATGAGAATTGACCTTGCTCTACTCTTCACATGGAGAGAAGTTGCAAGAATGAAGAACTCCGTCAATACAAATCTTTTGATTATGGATGAGGTGTTTGATTCTTCACTTGATGGATTTGGAACTGAAGAGTTCCTTAAGATTATTCGTTATGTGATTAAAGACGCAAACATTTTTGTTATCTCTCATAAGACAGGTCTTGAGGACAGATTTGAAAGTGTCATAAAGTTTGAGAAAGTAAAAGGTTTTTCGCGTATGGTGGTCTGAACCACTCAAGAACAATGCAAGTCCCAAACTGGAAGCACCATTCCAAGAAAGAACAGAAACGAAAACTTAAACCGCAAGCACTGAGGCAAGCGAAAGCACGACTCGCCCAGTTCAAAAAGCGTCACATGGGTCGCCCAAAAGGCGACCTTTCGTTTTATGATGGTCTCATACGAAACAAATCCAATGGCAGTCTCTCACGAAATCAAATCCCAACTTGCCAAACTGCTTGCCACTGAAGACCTTGTAGTGGAGCACAAGAAAGTTCCTACAGCGTGCTTCAATGTTCATACTCGTGTTCTCACCCTTCCTTTGTGGGAAAAGGCAAGTGGTCTTGTGTATGACCTTCTGGTGGGTCATGAGGTGGGTCATGCTCTCTTCACTCCTGATGAAGATTGGACTGAGACTGCAAAGGTTCCTCAGCAGTTTGTGAATGTGGTAGAAGATGCCCGCATTGAGAAACTGATGAAGCGTAAGTATGCTGGACTTGCTAAGACTTTCTTCAATGGTTATAAGGAACTGAACGAAGAAGATTTCTTTCAACTTAAAGAAGAAGATATTTCTACTTTTAATCTTGCCGATCGTGCTAACCTTTATTTTAAAGTTGGTAACTTTTTGACTCTTGATTTTGCTCCAGAGGAAAAAGAAATCATTAATATCATTGATGCTTGTGAAAGTTTTGCAGATACATTGATTGCTGCTGAAGAACTTTATAAGTATTGTAAAAAAGAAAAGGAACAACAGCAGAAGGTTGCTGACTTTGATTCGCAAGAAACTCAAGGGAACTCGCAGTCTCCTGCAAGCGATTTTGTAGAGACTAATGACTCCTCTTCTGAGCAAGAAGGTGAGAGTGATAACTCCTCCAAAAAAGAGTCTTCTGAGTCCTATGGCGGCACTGCTCAAGGTGATGAAACTCCTGTAAAATCTTCTGGGGAAAAAGAAGAACCTGAAGTTCGCACTGCAGAGTCTTTGGAAGATAAGATTCGTGACCTTGTGGGTAACGATGGATATGAAAATGTTTATATTGAGGTTCCTCAAGTAAATCTTGATACTGTTATTGGTAAGAACTCTGAAGTTCATAAAGATATTGATGATTCTTTTGCTCATCAACAAAAAATTCATAATGAACACGCACAAGAAAAGGGATATACTCCAGTAAATCTTTATAAAGAATCTGATACTGAGTTCAAGAAGTTCAAGTCTTCTGCCCAAAAAGAAGTCAATTACCTTGTAAAAGAATTTGAGTGCCGTAAGGCAGCAGACCAGTATGCTCGTGCATCAACTGCTCGCACTGGTATTCTCGATACAACTCGTCTTCATACTTACAAGTACAATGAAGACTTGTTCAAGAAAGTATCTGTGATTCCTGATGGCAAAAATCATGGTCTGGTATTTGTGTTGGACTGGAGTGGTTCTATGTGCGATGTGATGCTTGATACTTGTAAACAACTCTTTAACATTGTTTGGTTTTGTAAGAAAGTTTCCATTCCTTTTGAGGTTTATGCTTTTACTAGTGAGTGGCGTCGCGGTGAGTATGATTATGAGAATGATCGTTATCTCGCTGCAGACCGTACTCCACATTATCAAAAGAAAGATGGTCTTCTGGTTGTAGATGAAACTTTCTCGATGATGAACATTCTTACTAGTAAAGTTTCTGGTAAAGTTCTTGAGAATCAAATGCTCAACATTTGGCGTCTTGCTTATTGTTTTGGTAGGACTTATAGTTCTTCTTATACCTATCCGAGTCGTCTTTGTCTTTCTGGAACTCCTCTAAATGAGGCACTGATTACTCTTAACCAAATTCTTCCTAAGTTTCAAAAAGAAAATAAACTTCAGAAGGTGCAGTGTATTGTTTTGACTGATGGTGAGGCAAATCAACTTGTTTATCACAAAGAAGTCAAACGCCAGTGGGAAAAGAAACCATTTCTTGGAACTGGATATATTAATCCAGAACTAACCTTCCTGCGTGACCGCAAACTTGGAACTACCTATAAGATTGGATATGGTTATCATGAGTTTACTGATGCTCTTCTCAGGAACTTGAAAGATAAGTTTTCTAATACAAACTTTATTGGTATTCGTGTTCTTGAAAGTCGCAATGCAAGTCGGTTTATTGGTCTTTATCACTCTATCAATGATGGTAAGGTGTATGATAAAATCCTGAGTGATTGGAAAAAACTGAAGAGTTTCACTATTACTAACTCTGGATATGATGCATACTTTGGAATGTCTGCAACCGCACTTTCTCAAGATACTGAATTTGAAATTGCTGAAGATGCAACCAAATCTCAAATCAAATCTGCTTTTGTGAAATCTTTGAAGACTAAAAAACTAAATAAAAAAGTATTAGGAGAATTTATTTCTTTGGTAGCATGAAAACATTCCAAGAATTTGTGGTAGAGTGTTACTCTATTCAAGAAACATCTTTGAATAGAGTTCGCTCAAAATCAGAAAAAGGTGGTATGGCAATTATGTCTGCCCAAAGAGGCGATAAATCAAAGAAAGAAAATAAAGCGCGTTCAAAACAATTGGAGAAAGATATTAGAGGTGCTGGTCTTCCAGGACCTACTAAGGTATCTGGTAGATATACTGAAAACCCAGGAACTCCTCAAGAAAAAAAAGTAGGTGAGAAATCACATGTAGTTTCTTCTGGTAAAATGGGTAAGAAAAAGTTCAAAAAAGCAATCACTAAACTTGGTAAAAAATATAATCAAGATTCTGTCTTAATTCAAAAAAAACCAAAGGGTTCTGCTCAACTGGTGGGAACTAATAAGTCTTGGCCAGGAGAGGGTAAGCGTGTTAAAGTCGGTAAAATGAATCCAGGTAGAACTGGTGAGTTTGATACTAAAGTTAAAAACAAGACATTTACTTATGAACAGAATATGAGTGAGGCGGGTGACTGGTGGCATCCAGATCCCAAAAAAGATGCTGCTATTAGTGGCGCTGGCAACAAGATGAGAGCTCGAGAAAACAGAGGTCAAAATACATCTGCACAAACAAAACAAGATTATAGTAATCGCCTAAAACCAGGTGAAACTTATATGCAATTTGCAAAGCGTAAACAAGAAGAACGAAATAAAAAATGAAAACTAAATTTCCATTTGAACATGTAGTAAAATATGATACTAAAGAAGTATGGATTAAATGCAATAGCAGCACAACTGCTATTGGTATTCCTTCTTTAGTTAATAAATACTATCCAGGATATACTGGACATATTGCCAGCGAAGAGTATCTCAAAGAACTCAAGAACCAATTGGAGAACTGACCACTGGGGTCCCAAGAGGACCCCTTTTTGGTCTATAATGACTATGTTGAAACAAAGCAAACAAATGGCACTCTCCTCTGACTACATCCGCACTTCTCTTCAAAACCTGTATGGTAGCACTATCACTGGTGCTGATATTCGTGCTTGGTGTAATCTGAACGATGCTAACTATCAAACTGTTACAAAAAAACTTGACCAATTTAAAGTGGGTCGTGGTAAATGGAATCTTGAAGTTACGCAACAAAAAGTAAAAGAAATTGAACGCACTTTCCAAGCACCTGCTGCGATTCCTGCTGTGGAACAAAACCTTATTCCCGATAAAGATGATACCTTCGTCAAGTTTGGTAACTTTGCTGATGTTAAAAAAATTATTCAGTCCCGTCTCTTTTATCCTACGTTTATTACGGGTCTTTCGGGTAACGGTAAAACGTTCTCTGTTGAGCAAGCGTGTGCTCAACTTAAGCGTGAACTGATTCGCGTCAATATCACTATTGAGACTGATGAAGACGATCTTATTGGGGGTTTCCGTCTTGTTGATGGGAATACTGCTTGGCACAACGGTCCCGTGATTGAAGCACTTGAGCGTGGTGCTATTCTTCTGTTGGATGAGATTGACCTTGCTTCTAACAAGATTCTTTGTTTGCAATCTATTCTCGAAGGTAAAGGTGTTTTCCTGAAAAAGATTGGTCGCTGGGTAAAACCTGCCGCTGGTTTTAATGTGATTGCCACCGCTAATACTAAGGGTAAGGGTTCTGATGACGGACGTTTCATTGGCACCAATGTGCTCAACGAAGCGTTCCTAGAGCGTTTCCCTGTGACCTTTGAGCAGTCCTACCCTGCTCCTGCTACTGAGCAGAAGATTCTGGAAGGCATCGCTCTGGACCTTGGCGTGGAAGACCGTGATTTCTGCAAGCGCCTGGTTGACTGGGCAGATATCATCCGCAAGACCTTCTACGATGGTGGTATTGAGGAAATCATCAGCACCCGCCGTCTGGTTCACATCATCCGTGCTTACAGCATCTTCCAAGACAAGGCAAAGGCAATCCAAGTGTGTGTGAACCGCTTTGATGATGAAACCAAGCAAGCATTCCTTGAACTTTATGACAAAGTGGATGCTGACTTCCAGATGCCTGTTGAAGAGTCCATTGACACATACCAGTCTGTTTGATATAATTGGGGAAGGTAATTGTGCCTTCCCTTTTCTTAATTATGGACAAGTATCCTTACAACAACTTCACTCTTTATAGAGATGGTGAAGATATTATTGAACTCACAAAAAAGCATTTGAATATGAACGAACCTACTAATCATCTTTGGAAATACAATGAAGATAAAATTCTGAAAGATATTCAAGACTATGTAACCAGCACTTATGGTAGTCACTACTGTGGTCATGAACAAGATTACAAAGATGTTCAGACAATTGACCTAATGGCAGCAAAAGAACTTGCTGCTGGGTTCTGTCAAGCAAACATCATTAAGTATGGTAGTCGCTACGGTGACAAGGATGGACGCAATAAGCGTGATTTGCTTAAAGTGATTCACTATGCTATGCTTCTGCTCCACTTTGATGGACACTACACTCGTAAAGATAACGGTCTCTCTGAATTTCGCTGATTATTATGAAACTCTCTGATAAAACTCTCACGCTCCTCAAGAACTTCTCTTCTATTAACCAGTCTATTCTGTTTAAAGAAGGAAATAATCTTCGTACTATTTCTGTAATGAAGAATATTCTCGCGGAAGCAACAATCGAAGAAGAACTTCCCAAAGATTTTGGTATCTACGATCTCAATCAATTTCTGAATGGTCTCAATCTTCATCAGAATGCTGAACTTGATTTCCAGAATGATGGTTATGTAGTTATTAAGGAAGGTCGGTCTCGTTCTAAGTATTTCTTTGCAGACCCTAATGTAATCGTTACTCCTCCCGATAAATCTATTTCTCTTCCTTCCGAAGATGTTTGTTTCATTCTTGATACCAAGGAACTTGATAAACTCCTTAAAGCTGCTGCTGTGTATCAACTTCCTGACTTGTCTGTGGTTGGCGAAGCAGGTGTGGTGAAACTGGTTGTTCGTGATAAGAAGAACGATACCTCCAATGATTTTTCTGTTGTTGTTGGTGAAACTGATGAAGTGTTCACATTCAACTTTAAGGTAGAAAACATCAAGATTATTCCTGGTGCTTATGAAGTTGTAATTTCTTCCAAACTTTTGTCACGATTCAAGAATACTGGATTTGATGTGACCTATTATATTGCTTTGGAACCCGATTCTACTTTTGGTTGATGGAATTTCTTCTTTATCTCACACCTACTGCCAATAAAATTATTAATAATGTAATCAAAGCAGGTTATCCAGTTAAAGAAAATATTGGATATTGTAGAGATAAAAATTATTTTGGTTATAGTGACTTTGATAAATTGGTTATTTGCACCAAAAATATTAAAGAAGGTGGTTATGATCTAAAACATTATGTAAATGAAACGGTTTATCATGAAGCAACACATATTGCCCATATGTGTAATGGTTATAAACCATTTTATATTTCATTAAAAGATATGTCACTTTTGCCAGAAAAACTTCAAGATGTTCAAAAATCTGTTGGATTATCTAATGCTTCCGAACAAATGGAACATGAAGCATTCTGGATGGAAGATAAACCAGATAAAGTGAATTACGTACTTCAAAAGTATTGTTTTTGATTATGAATATATTTGTTACATCACCATGGCCTGCTGAAAGTGCTATCTGTCTCCCCGATAAACATATTGTTAAGATGCCATTAGAGTGTTGTCAGATGCTTTCTATCGTGGCATCTGATAAGTGGGGATATGGGTATGGCACCCTCCCTAAGGCAGATGGAACCCCCTACAAGACCGAGAAAGGAGCATTCCGCAATCACCCCTGCACAAAGTGGGCTATGGAGAGTATCCATAATGCCTACTGGTTAATCAAGTGGGGATTGAACTTGTCTGATGAATACTGCCTGCGGTATAATAAAACTCACTCCTGTTATAAAACCCTTGTGGATGCATACTATTTGTTTCCCAAGGGTAAGATTACGGAGGTGACTCCATTTGCTCGTGCTATGCCTGAGGAATGGAAGTTTGACGACACCATTGATACATTTGAAGCATACAAAAGATATATTGCATCCAAACCTTGGGTTGCTGATAACTATCTTCGTATGCCCGAAAGACGACCTTCGTGGATTTAATTATGAGCAGTGATTTCCTTTTCGTGGAACGATACCGTCCTCAAGTAATTGAGGATTGTATTCTTCCTGATGAAACTAAAAAAACATTTAAGGAGTTTGTGGCAAAAGGTGAGATTCCTAATCTCCTTCTAGCAGGACCTCCTGGTATTGGTAAAACCACCATCGCAAAAGCATTATGTAATGAATTGGGGGCAGACTATTATGTCATCAACGGATCCGACGAAGGGCGTTTCCTGGATACTGTACGGAACCAAGCGAAAAACTTCGCTTCGACCGTCTCACTTACGGGATCTTCTAAACACAAAGTCATCATCATTGACGAAGCTGACAACACGGGCAACGATGTTCAACTCCTACTACGGGCGAATATTGAGGCATTTTATAACAACTGTCGATTCATCTTCACCTGTAACTACAAGAACAAGATTATCGAACCTCTTCACTCCCGATGTGCCGTCATCGACTTCACCATCAAAGGGAAGCAAAGAGTTCAACTTGCGGGAAGTTTCTTTCAACGACTTCAATCAATCTTGGATTCTGAAAGGATTGAGTATGATGAAAAAGTCGTTGCAGAATTGGTTACAAAACACTTCCCAGATTTTCGTAGGGTCCTCAACGAATGCCAGAGGTATTCTACAGGAGGAAAAATTGACTCGGGCATTCTTGCATCTTTCTCAGACATCTCTGTAAATGAACTTATTAAAAACCTCAAAGATAAAAACTTTCCTGAAGTCAGAAAGTGGGTGGTCTCCAACCTGGACAACGATGCTTCTAGTCTTCTTCGCAGGGTTTATGACGCCGCTTACGATTGCCTTGTTCCCGCATCTATCCCTGCTGCCGTTCTTGTTATTGCTAAGTATCAATACCAATGTGCGTTCGTTGCTGACCAGGAAATAAATCTTCTTGCTGCCCTTACTGAAATTATGGTGGAGTGTGAATTCAAATGATTAATGTAAAACTGTTTCGTATTTTAACTGGCGAAGAAATCATCGCAGAAGTTATTTCTGAAGATGATAGCTTTGTAACCGTAAAGAATGGTCTAGTAGTTCTTCCTACAGGACAAAGCGTTGGATTTGCTCCTTGGGCTACAGTTATTGATAAAGATAATCCTGAACTTATTGTTTCTAGGAATCATATTGTCTATATTGCAGAAGTTGATTCTGGAGTTAAGAAAAAATATAATGAGATTTATGGAAGTAAACTCATTACTCCAGACGAGAAAAAATTGGTGTTGTGAAAATGGAAAATAAGCAACATCAAGTAAAATCTAAATGGTATTACATCTTTTGGGGTGCTATGGCAGTTGCTGTAGTTGGGGGTCAAATTTATGTTGGATCTGGATATCGTGAGATGGCAGAAGCAACTAAAACAACTCAAATATCTGTGAGGTGTATTGTAGAATGAAATCTCTTAAAACACCTCTAAGATATCCTGGTGGTAAATCCCGCGCATGTGAAAAGATGGGACCATACTTTCCAGACCTTCGTGATTATCGTGAGTTCCGTGAACCATTTCTTGGTGGTGGAAGTGTTGCGATTTATATCACAAAGAAGTATCCTAACCTAGATATTTGGGTGAATGATTTATATGAACCTCTTGTAAACTTCTGGCAACAACTCCAGATGTTTGGGGTGGATATTAAAGATAAACTTGTAGATCTTAAGACGACAAATAATACTCCGGTCCTGGCAAAAGAACTTTTTCTTAAAGCAAAGGAGCAAGTAAATGACAAGGATTTGCCAAGCATTGATCGTGCTGTGGCTTTCTATGTTGTCAATAAGTGTAGTTTCAGTGGTCTCACGGAGAGTTCATCATTTTCACCACAGGCATCCAACAACAACTTCAGTTTGCGTGGGATTGAAAAACTGCCTGAGTATTCTAAGATAATTAAGCATTGGCGTATAACTAACTATTCATACGATTATCTTTTGGATGGAGACACTACTGCTTTTGTGTATCTCGATCCTCCTTATGATATTAAGGATAATCTCTATGGGCGTAAGGGATCAATGCACAAAGGATTCGATCATGATAAGTTTGCTGCTGATTGTGATTTTCGTGTTAATATGCATCAATTGATTAGTTATAACTCAGACCAACTCGTAAAAGACCGATTTAAAGATTGGAACGCTGCCGAGTTTGATTTGACTTATACGATGCGTTCTGTTGGTGAATATATGCGAGAGCAAAAAGATAGAAAAGAATTGCTGCTATTTAATTATGGAACTCAAAGATTGGCTCAACTCAATTAATTTTACAAAAGAAGATTTATCCGAAGATATTAGTTCATATCCACCTTTTATTATTAATAGGTGTTTATCTGGTCACATTGATTGTGTTCTTTTTTCTAATGAAATGAATATGCATCATCATCTTTCCAAGGATATGCAATATTCGTTTTATCTAAATAGTTTGAGGAAAAAGAAGAGATTTTCTCCCTGGCTCCGAAAGGATAAGGTTACAGACTTAGAATGTGTTAAACAATACTATGGTTATAGTAATGAAAAAGCATCTCAAGCACTGAAAATCCTGACAAAAGAACAACTAACTTTCATCAAAAAACGACTTGATATTGGAGGAAAAAAATGACTACTACGGTAGAACCTACTGTTGAATGGTCTCAGGACCAAATGGTAGAAGTAATTCTTAATGAACCTGACGACTTCCTTAAAGTTCGTGAAACCCTGACCCGTATCGGAGTTGCTTCACGTAAGGAGAAAAAACTCTATCAGTCTTGCCATATTTTACATAAGCAAGGTAGGTATTATATTGTTCACTTTAAAGAATTATTTGCTCTTGATGGTAAACATGCCAATCTTACTGTTAATGATGTGCAGAGAAGAAATAGAATCGTCCGTCTTCTTGCTGATTGGGGTCTAATTACAGTTATTAAACCAGATTCTGTAAATGATATTGCTCCCCTGAATCAAATCAAAGTCCTTGCTTATAAGGATAAGGGAGATTGGATTTTAGAACAGAAGTATAATATTGGTAAGAAAGGAAAAGCAGTAGAAACCGAATAAATAGTAGTGTGCCATTCGTGCGGCACTCTACAAAAGTCGGAACACCCTAAAAAGAGGTTCGGTTTTGCCGATACCTCTTTTTTTCGTTTCTTGTATTTTATAAATACCTAAAAAGTATTATTAAAAATGGACGCGCAAGAATTTCGTAGTCTTCAAGAAGCATATATGGAAGTTGTTGAGGGTGCCTCAGGAGATGTTGCTGATAGAGCAGCAAAACTTGAAAGGCAAAAAAAGGGACAAACTCCCGAAAGACAGGAGATGTATAGGAAACTTAAAAATAAAGCACGATCAAGAGAAGAAGAACCAGAAACTATAAAACGACATCAATCTCTTGGACATAAGGGGGGAGGTACTTTTGGTGCTGGTGGGCATATGAGAACTGGAATGACTCAATCGGATAGAGACAGAAACAGAGAAGCAGCAGCAACAAGATCTAGACGACTTTCTCCTTATGATCCAAAATATAAAAAACATACAGAAGGTTCTGGAACAGTAACCAAAAATCCTAAGAAACTTCGTAAGCAACAAGCGATGGGTGAGATTGGAGAAAACTTTGACCTTTACGATATTATCCTCTCACACTTACTTGATGAAGGATATGCTGAAACACCAGAAGCAGCAGAAGCAATTATGGTGAATATGAGCGAAGAGTGGAGAGAGAGTATTATTGGTTGATAAATATTAGTGCTTGTTTGTGGTTATTCAAGCAAAGGATTGGGGGCAGAAATGCTCCTTTTCTTTTATAAATAACTATAACCACAAACAAAGCAGATGGAAAGGTATTACGTTTACGCTTATTTGCGTGAAGATAGATATTCTCCTTACTACATTGGGAAAGGTTCTGGATTTAGAGACACAAATAAAAGAAAGTTAGGATTAGCTCAACGACCTCCTGATAGAGATAGAATAGTAAGAATAAAAGAAAACTTAACAGAACAAGAAGCATTATCTTTGGAAATAGCACTCATAAAGTTTTGGGGTAAAAAAGATAGTGGTGGTGTATTGGTTAATAAAACCGATGGTGGTGAAGGTACTTCTGGATCAAAAAGAGATAAAGCGTCAAGACAGAAAACCGGTATGTCTATGAAGGGGAAACCTGCTTGGAACAAAGGTATGAAGTTTCCTCCTGGAACATTTGGAAGACCAGTTAAGAATAATGTAGTAGAAACCACACTTTAAAAATAATAAAAACTGTTATAAATTATTAATGATCGCCTTATTGGGATCACAAAATCAAACCTCGCTTTCAAAGGAGCTACTATAATGACTAACCTCATGCGATATACCGCGTCGGATCTTCCTGCCCTATTGGAAAGGATTAACCGCAATAGTATTGGAATGGATGAATATTTTGATCGTCTATTTAATCTTCATGAAACAACTTCTAATTACCCCCCATATAACCTTGTTCAAGTTAGTAATGTAGAATCACGACTCGAACTTGCACTTGCCGGATTTAAGAAGGAGGAAGTACATGTATACACGGAGTATGGAAAACTTTTTGTCGAAGGACAGAAGGAAGATAGGGAGTCCGATACCAACTACATCCATAAGGGATTGGCTCAACGATCTTTCAAGAGAGCATGGACATTATCAGATGATACAACCATTAAAGAAGTTCTATTCGAGGATGGATTGCTAACCGTTGTTCTTGGTAAGATTGTTCCTGAGCACCATGCACGAAAGGATTATCTCTAAATAAAAATAAAAAAATGAAATCTTTTGACGAGTTCAAAACAATTGCATATAAGGGAGCAATCCCACATACTGTTTATTCTCAAGGAAAACAAAAGCAAGTTCCAAAAGGAAAAGCAGTTCCTGTAAGAAGTCGTTCAAGTGCTGGTGGTAATGGAGATGGTGACGGTGGGGAATAAATAGTATTGAATATCGTCGGCGCGAGGAGCACCTGGCAAAATCCAGGTTGACTCCTCCTTTTTTTGTTGCTACAATAGTAAGAGGTATGGAGTAAAAATGACTGTAAGACTAATGTTGCTTAAGTCTGGTGAAGACTTGATTGCAGATGTAAAAGAAATGGTAGTTGGTGACGAAGAAAATCCAGTTATGGTTGGATATTTCTTGAATAAACCATGCGTTGTTAAAATGACACCCCCATCAAATGTTCCAGAAAAGTTTGATGAAGAGGAAATGAAAGAAGACCCTTCAAAAGCTTCTTTTAGAGTTACCTTATTCCCGTGGATGCCACTATCTAAAGATAGTGTTATTCCTTTAACAAAGGAATGGGTGGTCACTATGGTCAATCCAAGTGATAAACTGAAAGATATGTATTTAAACGATGTTATAAACTATGGAAACGATAACCAAAGTAATAGTTCTACTGAACAATCAAATTCTGATAAGTCAGATTGAAGAAGTAGGCGCTGATATTGGAGAACCTGATTGTAAACTTATCAAACCTTTCTTAATAAGAGATGGTTCTCAGAAAGTTTTAGAACCTTTTTTGATGGGATATACAAAACAAGATTCGTTTATGATGAGTTCGGATAAGATTCTAACACTTGTTGATCCAACTCCAACTCTACTTGAAAAATATGAGGACTTGATTAAAGAATGAGATTTTACACTAATGTTCAATTGATTGGAAATCAGTTTTTGGTTCGTGGAGTAGAAAATGGTAAAAGATTTGAGACAAGAGATGAGTTCTTTCCAACTCTCTTTGTAAAAACTAAAAAAGATTCTAAGTATAGAACATTAAGTGGAGAATCGGTAGAACCAATTAATCCTGGAACAGTAAAGGACTGTCGAGAGTTCTATAAAAAATATGATGAAGTTGATGGATTTGAGATCTATGGAAATGATCGATATATCTATCAATACATCTCTGAAAAATATTCGGAGGATGAAATTAAGTTTGATATCAATAAAATTAAACTTGTAACTCTGGACATTGAGGTTGCTTCGGAGCAGGGATTCCCTGATGTAGAATCTTGTTCCGAAGAAATCCTTGCAATTACAATTCAAGATTATACAACTAAAAAAATTATTACTTGGGGGGTTCGACCTTTCAAGCATAATCGTAGTGACTTAACGTATCATCACTGCCCATCTGAATATGAACTTCTCAATAATTTTATTAATTATTGGATGATTGATGTTCCAGATGTTGTGACTGGTTGGAATATTCAATTATATGATATTCCTTATATCTGCAAGCGTCTGAATCGTGTTCTTGGCGAAAAACTGATGAAACGTTTTTCTAATTGGGGACTTGTCACAGAAGGTGAAGTGTTTATTAATGGACGCAAACACACCACATTTGATGTGGGTGGAATGACTCAACTTGACTATCTTGATCTTTATAAGAAGTTTACTTATAAGGCACAGGAATCATATCGTCTTGATTATATTGCTGAGGTAGAACTTGGTCAGAAGAAACTTGACCACTCTGAGTTTGATACCTTCAAAGATTTCTATACCCAAGGTTGGCAGAAATTTATTGAGTACAACATCGTTGACGTAGAACTTGTTGACCGTTTAGAAGATAAGATGAAACTGATTGAGTTGGCACTTACGATGGCATATGATGCCAAAGTAAATTATGCCGATGTGTTCTATCAAGTTCGGATGTGGGACAACATCATCTACAATTATCTTAAGAAAAGAAACATTGTAATTCCGCCAAGAAATAAAACGCAAAAAAATGAAAAGTATGCTGGTGCTTATGTAAAAGAACCAATTCCTGGAAAGTATGATTGGGTTGTAAACTTTGACCTTAATTCACTTTATCCACACTTGATTATGCAATATAACATCTCACCAGAAACTCTGGTGGATGAAAGGCATCCCACAGCAACTGTTGATAAAATTCTGAATCAAGAAATCAGTTTTGAACTCTATAAAGATTATGCAGTATGTGCAAATGGTGCAATGTTCCGCAAAGACGTTCGTGGATTTCTTCCTGAACTAATGGAAAAAATGTATCAAGACCGAGTAATCTTCAAGAAGAAAATGATTGAAGCGAAAAAAGAATATGAGAAGACTAAGAACAAGGAACTTGTAAAAGAGATTGCTCGTTGTAATAATATTCAGATGGCAAAGAAGATTTCTTTGAACTCTGCTTATGGTGCGATTGGTAATCAGTATTTCCGTTATTACAAACTTGAAAATGCTGAAGCAATTACTTTAAGTGGTCAGGTTTCTATTCGTTGGATTGAAGGTAAAATGAATTCTTACCTCAATAAAATTCTTAAAACAGATAATGTAGATTATGTTATTGCTTCAGATACTGATTCCATTTATCTTAATATGGGTCCTTTGGTTGAAACTGTATTCAAAGGAAGAGAGAAAACTACTGAAAGCGTTGTTTCGTTCCTTGATAAGGTCGCTTCGTTGGAACTTGAAAAATATATTGAAAGTTCTTACCAAGAACTGGCGGACTATGTAAATGCATATGATCAAAAAATGCAAATGAAGCGGGAGAACATTGCAGACCGTGGAATTTGGACCGCTAAGAAACGATACATTCTTAACGTTTGGGATAGTGAGGGTGTTCGCTATGAAGAACCTAAACTGAAAATGATGGGTATTGAAGCTGTTAAATCTTCTACTCCAGCTCCTTGTCGCAAAATGATTAAGGATGCATTAAAACTTATGATGAGTGGAACAGAAGATGAAGTAATTGATTTTATTGAGAATGCTCGCAAAGAATTTAAAAACCTCCCACCAGAGCAAATTTCATTCCCTCGCTCTGCCTCTGATGTAGTTAAGTATCAGTCTTCGTCTCAAATTTATATCAAGGGAACTCCAATTCATATTCGTGGAGCACTTCTCTTTAATCATTACATTAAACAAAATAAACTTACAAATAAGTATTCACTTATCCAAAATGGGGAAAAAATTAAGTTTATCTATCTGAAGAAACCTAATAGTATTCATGAAAATATTATTTCTTTCATTCAGGAATTTCCAAAGGAACTTAATCTTGACAAATACATAGACTATGAACTACAATTTGAGAAAGCATTTCTAGAGCCACTCAAAATCATTCTTGATGCAATTGGGTGGAGCGTTGAAAAAACAGTAAACCTTGAATTATTTTTTGCCTAATGGATTTTCTTAAAGACATTGTAAAAGAAATCGGTGGTGAGTACACACAACTTGCTTCGGATATTGATGAAACTGAAAAGTATGTTGACACAGGTTCGTACATTTTTAATGCACTGGTTTCAGGTAGCATATTTGGTGGTGTATCTGGCAATAAGATTACTGCTATTGCTGGAGAGTCTTCTACTGGAAAGACTTTCTTCAGTCTCGCCGTTGTTAAGAATTTTTTGGATAATAATCCCGATGGTTATTGCCTCTACTTTGATACTGAAGCTGCTATAACTAAATCTCTTCTAGAATCCCGTGGAATTGATACTTCTCGTCTTGTGGTTGTTAATGTTGTCACTGTTGAAGAGTTTCGTGGAACGGCACTCAAAGCAGTAGATATGTACATGAAAAAACCTGAAGGAGAGCGCAATCCTTGCATGTTTGTGCTAGACTCTTTGGGAATGCTTTCTACCAGCAAAGAGATTAATGATGCATTGAATGATAAAGAAGTTCGTGATATGACTAAATCACAACTAATCAAAGGTGCATTTCGTATGCTTACCTTAAAACTAGGTCAAGCAAAAATTCCAATGATAGTAACAAATCACACTTATGATGTTATCGGAGCTTACGTACCAACTAAAGAAATGGGTGGAGGCAGCGGACTCAAATACGCAGCGTCTTCAATCATTTATCTCAGCAAAAAGAAAGAAAAGGATGGAACAGAAGTGGTCGGCAATATTATCAAAGCTAAGACTGCTAAGTCGCGTTTGAGTAAGGAGAACAAAGATGTTGAAGTCCGTCTGTATTATGATGAGCGCGGTCTTGATCGTTACTATGGTCTTTTGGAACTTGGTGAGATTGGTGGACTCTGGAAGAATGTAGCGGGTCGCTATGAGATTGATGGTAAGAAAATTTATGCTAAACAGATTCTAAAAGAACCTGAAGTATATTTCACCGAAGAAGTAATGCAACAGTTGGACGAAATCGCACGCAAGGAATTCAGTTATGGAGAAAGTTGAGTTTCTAATTCTTAGAAACCTTTTACACAATGAGCAGTTTATTAGAAAAGTAATACCTTTCATTAAATCAGAATATTTTGAAGATAGTAATCAAAAGATTGTATTTGAAGAAATTCTTTCTTTTGTTCAAGAATATAATCAACCAGCAACAAAAGAAGTTCTATGTATTGAAGTAGAAAAAAGAACAGATATAAATGAGCAATCTTTTAAGGAAATTGCACAAATCATTTCCTGTCTTGAAGATGTTCCTACAGAGTTTAATTGGTTAGTTGACACAACTGAAAAGTGGTGTCGGGATCGTGCCATTTATTTGGCACTTATGGAATCTATTCATATTGCTGATGGAAATGATGAAAAGAAGAATCGTGATAGTATTCCTTCTATTCTTTCTGATGCTCTTGCTGTAAGTTTTGATAATCATGTAGGGCACGATTATCTTCAGGATTATGAACAACGCTACGAATCTTATCATAAAAAGGAGGATAAAATTGAATTTGATCTTGAATACTTTAATAAAATCACGAAAGGTGGTCTCCCTAACAAAACTCTTAACATCGCTCTTGCTGGTACGGGCGTCGGCAAGTCTCTATTCATGTGCCATGTGGCTAGCTCCGTCTTGCTCCAAGGGAGGAACGTTCTGTACATTACGTTGGAAATGGCAGAAGAACGCATTGCTGAAAGAATTGACGCAAACCTCCTGAATGTCCCTATTCAAGATATTGTAGACCTCCCCAAGCAAATGTTTGAGAACAAGGTCACGAATCTTGCAAAGAAAACTCAAGGAACTCTAATCATTAAAGAGTATCCAACTGCTTCTGCACATGCTGGGCACTTCAAGTCTCTCTTAAATGAACTTGCACTTAAGAAATCATTTAAACCAGATATTATTTTCATTGACTATCTGAACATTTGTTCATCTTCAAGGTATAAGGGCAATAGTAATATCAACTCTTATACCTTTGTAAAGGCAATTGCAGAAGAACTTCGTGGTCTTGCTGTAGAGTTTAATGTTCCTATTGTTAGTGCTACACAGACTACTCGTTCTGGTTATGGTTCTTCTGATGTGGAACTGACCGATACTTCTGAGAGTTTTGGTCTTCCTGCAACTGCTGACTTAATGTTTGCGTTGATTTCTACCGAAGAACTTGAAGGTCTTGGACAGATTCTTGTAAAACAACTTAAGAATCGTTATAATGATCCTACCATTCATAAAAGATTTGTGATTGGTATTGACCGTGCTAAAATGCGTCTTTATGATTGCGAACAATCTGCTCAACAAGATATCCTTGACAATGGAAAGGATGAAGAGTATGATTATGAAGAAAGAAAACCTAAAAAATCATTTGAAGGATTTAAATTCTAATATGACTCAAGTTATTGATACAAACAAATATATTGAATTCGTTCGTCAAACTACAAGTCCAGCAAGCAGTGATTTTGCTCAACTACTTGCTCGTATGACTGAACTTGAAGCAACTAATGATGCTGATGTTCCGCGTCTTCTTACTGCTGCTCTTGGTATGAGTGCTGAAGCGGGGGAGTTTACTGAGGTTGTAAAAAAAATCATCCTTCAAGGTAAACCATACAATGAAGAGAATGCCTTTCACTTGAAGCGTGAACTTGGAGATATCTGTTGGTATCTGTCTCAAGCATTTATGGCACTCGATACTAACTTCGAAGAAATTCTTAAGATGAACTATGAAAAACTGAGTGCTCGTTATCCTGAAGGAGCATTTGATGTTTATCGTTCTGAAAATCGTAAGGAGGGAGACCTGTGACTAAAGAAAAACAAGTAGCAATTAAAATGGATGCTCGTACAGCAGCAGCAGTTCGTCAAGTTTTGTTTGACGCACAAAAAGGATATACTTATGATGAAGTAAGTGTTCCTCCTCGCGTCTCTGATATTCGTGGAGTTATTCAACAACTGGATGATAATATTGCTGCCGTTCTTGGTGTTTGACCCTTCGGGGTCTTTTTTTATAAATAACTAAAAAAGTATTTGTAAAAATGGATTCTAAAATTTTTAGAGAGGCAGCTCTTGCATATCAAGCAGTTTATGATGAGGAACTCCGCCAAGAGATTAAAGAGCAGCAAGAATTTGAGAACTGGGTCAATTCTCTTATTGAAGAAGGTTATGACCTGAGTGAGTATACTTGGGAAGAGATGTATGAGGCATATTTGAGCGAAATTCCCACATCAACACAGATGGGTGGAAAACCTGCACCTGCAGCAAAACCACAAGCACCTGTAATGACTGCATTTTCTGCTGGTGGTGGTAAAGCAAAAGTTCAAAAATTAATGAAAACTGGAATGAGTGGTGTTGAGGCAAACAGAAGAGTCTCTACAACTGGTGAATATCTCCAAAAGCAAGCAGCAAAACCCCCTGCAGCAAAACCAGCAGCAAAACCAGCAGCAAAACCAGCAGCAAAACCAGCAGCAGCAAGACCAGCAGCAGCAAGACCAGCAGCAACCCCAGCAGCAAGACCAGCAGCAGCAAAACCAGCGCCAACTGCTCCTGCAACAAAACCAGCACCAACCGCTGCAGCAAAACCAGCTCCTGGAACAAAGGCAGCAGGTCCAGAATCAATCAAACCAAAAACTCCAAATCCTTTAATGCAAAAGACATTTGGATATCAAACTGGTAATGCTCCAGATCAACAAAAAGCAAAAGCTGATGCTATTGTAAAGAGTGGTGCCGTTGCAGCACTAAAACCAACCCCAGCAGCAGCCCCTGCTCCAGTAAATAAGGCAACTGGTTCCAAAAAGCCAGGAAGTATTGTTTCTGGATTTGATATGTTCGATATTGTAAAAGGATATTTGCTCGATGAAGGATATGCTGAAACTGAAGAGGCAGCAATCGCTATTATGGCAAATATGAGTGAAGAGTGGAGATCTGAAATTATTTCTGAAGCAGAAGGTTCATACGGCGAAACTCCAAAAGCATATAGTGCAGCATTAAAAACCAAGATGACTGCAAAGAGAAAGCCATTCTTAAAAGCAATGCAAAGGAGAACCAATCCTGCCAACAGAAAGGATGCTTATGGTTCTCCAAGAAAGGGTCTAACTGCCGATGATAGAGAAAGAGCAAGAGCAGGTTCTGCTCACGGTGTAGGAACTCGTGCCGACCACGATTATCCTTCAGAGGGTCCTGGTGGAATTACTAAGAATCCTAAGAAACTCCGTAAGCAAAAAGCAATGGGTGAGCACGACTGATAAATAAGTCGGAAGGTTGCTCTAACCCCTTGACTTTTCAGTTGAGGGGTTTTATAATATCTAAACACGGGGTGTTCGTATAACGGTTATTACTCTGGATTTGCATTCCAGCAATAAGGATTCGATTTCCTTACACTCCATACAGAATAATAAATACTTGAAAGAGTATTTGTATAAATGGCTGGCGAACAGGGGTTTATCTACGAAGGTAAAATTCATAGAAAATTGTTGTCTAAAAAATTAGTGCCTCCGGGATTTACTCCAGCAGGTTCTGATTCTAATGCACCAGACGCAATGTTTTTATATAATAAAAAACCATATAAACTTGAAGTAAAACTTGATTTGAAAGCCGATTATGGTCAAGGAACCTTAGAATATCAGAATGGAAGATGGGTTCTTGGTGGAGCAAAAACTGCCGCAGCTGAAGAACTTAGAAATTTAATGAGAACTGTTGGCATTGAAAATTTTGCAAATAAGCAATGGGGACCTAAAGGACCACCAAATAAAGGAATCATTGATAATAAAGCAATGACTGATGATATGGTAAAATCTGACTATGCGAGATTTACTGATGCATTTTTACCAATTAAATCAAGTGCTTTATGGGGTTACTATGGTTCTAAACAAACTTATTATATTCAAATTGGTGGATATGGATTATATTATATGGCAGCAAACCCTGCCGGTCTTCCAGTTCCTCAATTTAATCCTGGTTTGAGAATTAGATTGAGGTTGAAAAGAGGTGGGAGTGGAACAATCTATAATTATAGATTTACAACCGCATTGCAAATCACAAATAAACCACCAAAATCAAAGTATGATATTGATAAAGGAGTTGATTTTTTACTTGCACAATATGCAAAGTAATAAATAACTAAAAGACAGGTAAGTGCGTTAAAATACATTGATGAAAAATTTCTTTCAGTTTTTGTCTGAGGCAACACAATCGCAAGCAGCGATGCAAGCGAAAAAACTTGGATTGGTTGGTGATGGTCATGGTGGATGGATTGACCGTTCCGGTAAAGTCATTGCGAGAACGGAGAAGGGGAAACTTAAATATATTGATGGTCGCCAAGCAAAAGGTGCAAAACAACCAGAGACACAAGCACCTCAAGCAGCACAAGCACCATCTCCTCAACCAATCGCTACAGCACAAGAACCTGCACCACAACCTCAAGCAGCACCAGGACAAGAACCCGAAGAGCAACCTGCAGAAGAACTTCCACCACTCACTGTTGTATTTGGTCGCTTCAATCCACCAACAGTGGGGCACGAAAAACTTCTCAAGTCAGCAAAGAGAATTTCTGCCGGTGGAGATATTAAGATTTATCCTTCAAGGTCTCAAGATCCAAAGAAGAATCCTTTAGACCCTGATAGTAAAGTTTCTTATATGAAGAAAATGTTCCCTGAGTTCGAGGAGAACATTATTAATGATAAGGAAATGAAGACAATTTTTAATGTTCTCATTACCGCTAATGAAGACGGGTATACTAATGTCAATATTGTTGTTGGTTCAGATAGGCAAGCAGAGTTTGAAAATCTGGCACAAAAGTATAATGGAGAACTTTATACCTTTGATCAAATTAGGGTAATCTCTGCTGGTGTTCGTGATGCTGATGCTGAGGGTGTTGAGGGAATGTCGGCATCGAAGATGAGAAAGGCAGTTATTGATGGCGATTTTAAATCTTTTAGAAGAGGCACTCCAAAGTCTCTTGATGATGCAGAAACTCAAGGTTTATTCAATGCTGTTCGTCAGGGAATGGGTGTTAAAAAGTCAGCAATCAAAAAGGAAAGTTTTGCTTTATGGGAGATTGCTCCAAAGTATGATATGAGAAATCTTCGTGAGAATTATGTGAGAGGTAAAATTTTCAGAATCGGTGATAAAGTTCAAAACCTTAATACTGGTTTGATTGGTGAAGTAATGCGTAGGGGAACCAATCATTTAATCTGTGTGACTGAAGAGGGTTATATGTTTAAGTCTTGGATTAAAGATGTGATGGAATATACCGAAGTTCAAATGGATAGTCCAATGAGAGACGAAAAGCATCCAAATACTCTTGTTGGTACATTGGGGGCATTTAAGCATTATGCATCAAAAACTCCCGGTGCAGTGGGAACTAATAAACAATATTTGCAGAAGGGTGGCAAGGCTTATGGTATCAATTTCATAAATAAGTATAAAGCAAAAAAAGCAAGTACTTTTTAAGATGAACTCCAATAATTTAAAAGATATCTCCAAACTTTATTTGGAGCAGGTTGTCGAATCTGCGGTTCCCGGTAAACCCGCCGAGAGACTTGGTGCAGTGACTGCTATTCCTAAGTCTGAGCAGGATGCTGCAAGAGAAAGAACTCTTGCTAAAGCAAAGGCAATGAGAGATAAGAAAAAAATAAAAGAAGCACTTGATCCTGTAGGAAAAGAAGATTCGGATATTGACAATGATGGTGATGTAGATAAGTCAGATAAGTACCTCCATAAGCGTCGTAAAGCAATTGGTAAAGCAATTGCAACCCAAAAAGAAGCACTTGATCCTGTAGGAAAAGAAGATTCGGATATTGACAATGATGGTGATGTAGATAAGTCTGATGAATATCTGAAGCATCGTAGAAAAGTTCGTGGAAAAGCAATTGGCGTTAGAAAAGAGAGTTTTTCAAATTGGAGAGATGATTTAATTGAAGTTGCAGATAAGATTAAAGGTGAAGGTAAAGAACCAAGAGTAGTTGAAAAGGAAGTTAACAATAAAGTTGACATCAATCCAAAACTTGATCTTGGGGAAAAAATTGAAGAACTTGGTGGAACTCTTCTTGAAATGAATGAGATTGAAGATTTCAATGGAGTTCTTGATGAAATGTCAGACATGGAAATTTTCCTACTGTCAGATTCTTTAATTGAAGAAGTTGTCCAAGAATTTTTCTATGAGTGTATTGAAGAAGGATATGATATCAATGATATTGAAAATGAGTTACTTGAATCTCTTGAAATTTCTTCTGCACTTTTAAATGAGGCAAAAGTTACTTATGGTCACGACACTGATATTAAGAGTGATAGACTTCAAAAAGTCAAAGGTGCTGTAAAGAAAGTTGGTAAAGCAATTGCTGGTGGACTTGGATATGCAGCTGGTGCTGCAGTAAGAGGAGCAAGAGCACTGGGTTCTGCAGCAAGAAAAGGTTATGAGAGAGGTAGAAGTGGATCTTCTTCATCATCAACTACAACTTCAGGAACTTCAACTACTTCAGATTCTGGTAGTGGTAAATCAACTTCAGATGGAGAAGATAAAAAACCAGGTCTTCTTTCGAGAATTGGTTCAAAATTGAAGAGAGGTCTTGCAAAAGCCGCAAGGTCGGTATCAAGAGGAGCAAGAAATGTTGCTCGTAAGATTGAAGGTGGCAAACCTTCAAAATCAAAAGCACAAAAAGAGGCACCAAAACCAACGGCAGCACCTAAGAAAGCAGAAAAACCCGCTGACCCATGGGAAGGAAGTGCAACAACTCCTCCCAAAAAAGAAGAGGGGAGACCAGCTAAAAAAGCAAGAAAAGGATCTCCATCACCTGCTGAAGTAAAAGCAAAAATTGATGCTAAAGAAAAGACAAAACCAAAAGCAAAACCAAAAAGAAAGTCTAAGTTAGATGATCTTCTTGCAAGTGTAAGAAGTGAGGAAGTGCATATTGATGAAGCTGAGTATGCTCCTAATAAATATGGTAGAACTGCTGGTGGGCAGTGGTATAGAAAAGATGCACAAAAAACAGGTGGATCTGGTGCATGGGAAGGGGGAATTCCTGGAGATGTTCCTCGTCCAACACCGGGGTTAAATCTACCTCAGGCAAGTTTAAAGAAAAAGCCTTCTACAATGGTTGCTCATTACGAACCTGATGGAAACATAATTGATGAAAAAACCCTAACCTCTGCGGAGACTAAAGAAAAGGAAAGAATCGTTAAGTCAATGAAGTCCAAGGCAGGAGACTTTGAGAAGAGATATCCTGGTCGCGGTAAAGAAGTAATGTATGCGACTGCTACTAAAATGGCAAAGAAAATCGCAGAGCAAAATATTAACGAATTCTTAGGAACTGGTAGAGTTGTTGCTGGAAAAACTCAAGCAGGATATAATTCTGGATCAAAATTTACACAGGCTGGAACGGTTCAGAAAGTTTTTGGTAAGACAGTTCCTGGAAGTTTTAAACCAGGAGTTTCTCAGTCCGATGTAAATAGACATAATCAAAGAGTTGGTTCTGGTTCACAGATTAAACCAAATAAACAATCTATGAATCAACTTTTGGGTAAAGAACGTGGTGGTCAAACTACTGTTGGCGTAACTCCAGATAAGAAACCTCCTGCAGCAAAACCAGTAGCAAAACCTGCTACTGCTAAATCTAAACCACAAACTGCATCTGCAGCACTTGCTAAAGGTCTCAAGGGAGTTCCTCTTTTAGGAAATGTTGCAGATGTCGCAAATAAGTATGATAGAAGGATTAACTATAGAGATAATCCAGAAATGCAAAAATATATGAAGTGAATCTGTTATATAAAAATCCTAAATATCTTTGGATACTCTTTTACGGAGGACATTATGGGCGCAGTAGTAGCAGTGGTAAAACCACTTCTTATTCAGATTGCAACTCATCCAGCTGTTAAAGGTCTTGTTCTTGACCTACTTAAAAAGTATGTTGATAGCACCGATAACAGTATTGATAATGTCGTTTATGATTTAGTAAAGGATAAACTCTTTACACCACAAGCATGATTACCTGCCTTGTAACTAACTGGGGAGTAACCATTATTCTTGGTCTATTACTAACTACATCCGAGTGGTTGGCAAAAACAAAAAGATTTGAGGAGAATGGATTGCTTGATTTAACAACTAATTTTTTGAGAGTTGTTTTACATAAGGGAGACCAAAAGTAAGGTCTCTTTTTTTTATAAATAATTTTTAGCAAATAACTTTACGGAAGAAAGAACATGGCACTCTGGGGAAATAATGATGCTAAAGGATCTGGTGGTACAGTATCTCTTGATTATGCAACCCTTACTGTAACTGGCAGTGGAACTACATTTGGTCAAGTAGGTGCTGCTGCAACTGGAGATGTGATTAGATTTGGTACTGCATTTGGTGTTCACTACGGTGATGCTGTAATTGTTGGTATTGCAAGTACGACGAGTCTTTCTATTGCATCAACTGCAGGATTAAATGGGTCTGCTATTTCTGGAGTTGCATTTGAAATTAGCGAATCGCCTAAGTATGCAGTTTTAGATAGTCATTTAAATCAGTCAACTGGGTCAGTAACTGAAAACTATACCTTCCTTAAGACATCCGCAACTTATACTGCAGGTGTTGGAACTGATATAGTTTTAGTTAATAGTGTTGCTGGTGTTGTTGCTGGAGATACTCTTGCCAGTGGAGCTGTTTCTAAGGTTGTCGCATCTGTTGGATCAACTTCAGTTTCTCTTGCATCAACCATCGCAACTGCAATTACTGCTGGAAACTTAGTTACTTTCTCAAGGGTAACTGGTGGTCGTGAGACTGCTGTTATTGGTGCTAATGGAACTGTTGTTACTGCGGCATCAGCAACTCGCTATGAGTTAACTCATGGTGGTTGGGTCGGTATTACGACATATAAAGATAGTGAAGGTAATCTGAGAGTTAGGAAGGAAGTTCTTGTTGCAATGTCTGGAATTACTACTGGAAATACAAATTATCCACCTGCTCTATAATCTATGATTTTTAATGAGTTGAATGAGGATAATTTTATATTATTCGCTATTAAACATTATGAAAATCCTCAAGCAGTAACCAAAGAAGATTTTGAAAAGGATTTAAATCATTTCAAATATATTAAAAGATTATTGAAACGATATAAGAATACTGGTCAGTTAAAAACTCACCTTCTTCTTAATCATTTTATTATTCTTTATAATATTTTTGGGGAGGCAGCAACTCCAATGCTTTTCTATAAAATAGAAAGAGAGTTGTGGTCTGCCATGAAAACCTTCATTATTTTTCTTAATAGGTTACCCGAATATCCAAAATGTTATATACATGATATTCAAGTTGACATAAACTGCCTCTCTGAACTCTATAAAATCTACAATGGAAAAGAAGAAATTGGACTGGATAATTCAAATAGTTAGAGAGCAGATGGTAACTGGTTCTTCTGCTGGTGCTCCTGGGTTTAGTGCATCTGCTGAACCAAAAGGTCCAACTGCTGGTTTTGATCCTGTTATGGGTTTAACGAGAAGAAAAAAATATGCATCTTTAGGAGTGGGATCCCGCAAACGCTGGATGAAAAACAAACCATCGCAGTAAACTAATGTTTGGACAAGACTCAAAGATCAAGGTTGCAGTTCTTGAAGAAAGAGTAAAAATCCATGAGGAAATGGTTGAGCGTGTAGATGCTGCCATCCAAACTTTGAGTGAAACTAATCAAAACATTTGTAAGATGCTTGCGGTACATGACGAAAGAATTTTTAACTGTGTCAGAAGTGATGAAGATATCAATGAGAAAATGGGTAAGTTGGAAGTAAAAGTAGACGAACTTTCTAGATTTAAATGGATGGCAGCAGGTATAGTTGCTGTTGCTTTATTATTTGTTCCAGTTGTAACAGATTTTATAACTTCTTCAGTAAATTCTCTAACAGAACAAGTAAGAAATAAATAATTGAGTGTTGGCACAAGATGCCAGTGAAAACTAAAAATAAGACGACGATTTATTCTCTCCAAAAAATAACAAATTCGGTTATAAAATGGACCGCTCTCATAACCGTTTTGTGTATTGACAAGACTCAATAATCTGGTAGAATAAGTAGACTCCTAAGTGTATTGTCATGGATTTTGTTGATGTTAAATACATCAATTTGATTTCTTCCAGATTTCAAAAATTTAAAAAGGTAAAGCACAACCTTTATAATTTTCGTTGTCCTATTTGTGGAGATTCTCAAAAGAATAAGAATAAAGCAAGGGGATATTTGTATCAGGTAAAAAATAATACAAATTTTAAATGTCACAATTGCGGTCTCAATATATCCTTTAATAACTTTTTAAAACAAATTGATACTGCAATATACAAACAATATACATTTGAAAAGTTTAAGGAAGGTCATACTGGAAAAAACTTTACTGTAGAAGAACCAGTATTTAAATTTGAGGCACCTAAGTTCAAACCAAAATTAAATCTACCTAAAGCATCAGCAAATACTGACGCAAAGAGTTATTTGGAAAGTAGAAAATTAAATCCAGATAACTATTATTACGCCGAAAAATTTAAGGAGTGGACTAACTCTCTTCACCAAACATTCGACAGCACAGATAAAGATGAACCAAGGATTATCATTCCTTTGTTCTATCAAAATAATCTAGTCGGGTTTCAGGGAAGAGCACTTGGTCCCAGCAAGGTAAAATACATTACAGTAATGCTTAACGATGACGCACCAAAAATCTATGGTCTCGATGAAGTCCAAAAAAGTGAAACTGTCTACATCACCGAAGGTCCATTCGACTCAACTTTCATTCGCAACTCGATTGCTCTTTGCGGAGCTGACGGTGATATTACTAAGTGGAATATTCGCGATTGTGTTTGGATATACGATAACGAACCACGTAATGCAGAAATCCACTCTAGAATCTCCAGAGTTATTAGTAGTGGACAAAAAGTTGTCATCTGGCCCTCAAGAATAAAAGAAAAAGATATTAATGATATGGTTTTATCTGGACTAGATGTTCAGTCTGTGATAGAATCAAATACTTACTCTGGATTAGAAGCAAAACTTAAATTTACTACCTGGAAGAAAATATGAGCAACGGTACAAAGGTTAAAAAGCGTGATGGTCGAATTGAGTCTCTTGACTTAGACAAGATGCATTTGATGGTCGAAGAGGCATGTAAGGGTCTTGCAGGTGTATCTGCGAGTCAAGTTGAAATGACTTCTGGCATTCAATTTTATGATGGTATTACTACGGGGGAGATTCAGGAAATTTTGATTCGCTCTGCTAGTGACTTGATTGATTTGGATCATCCAAATTATCAGTATGTTGCTGCTCGTCTTCTTTTGTTTGCTGTTCGTAAGCAACTTTATGGAAAGATGAAAGAACTCCCAACTCTAGAGCAACACATTTACCAATGTGTTAATCATGAAGTTTATGATAATGACATTTTCAATAAGTACTCGAAAGAAGAGATTGATAGGGCTGATTCATATATTGATCATGACCGCGACTATCTCTTCACTTATGCGGGTTTACGTCAAGTCGTTGATAAGTACCTTGTGCAAGATAGAAGCGGCGGTGGAGTATATGAAACTCCGCAGTTCATGTATATGATGATTGCTTTGACTATCTTTGCTGAGTATCCAAAAGAAACTAGAATGTCATATGTAAAGAGGTATTATGACGCAATCTCCAAACACAAAATCAACATCCCAACTCCCATCATGGCAGGAGTTAGAACGCCACTTCGACAATTTGCTAGTTGTGTTCTTGTTGATGTTGATGACACCCTCGATTCTATCTTTAGCAGTGATATGGCTATTGGTCGATACGTTGCACAGAGGGCGGGAATCGGCATCAACGCTGGTAGGATCCGTGGCATCAACAGCAAAATCAGAGGGGGAGAAGTTCAACACACGGGTGTTGTACCATTTCTCAAGAAGTTTGAAGCAACTGTCAGATGTTGCACGCAGAATGGCATACGAGGTGGATCCGCGACAGTCCACTTCCCAATCTGGCACCAAGAAATAGAAGATATTTTAGTCCTTAAGAATAACAAGGGAACGGAAGATAATCGTGTCCGCAAACTTGATTACTCCATTCAAATTAGCAAGTTGTTCTATGAAAGATTTATTCAAGACGGTGAGATCACGCTTTTCTCTCCACATGATGTCCCTGGACTTTATGATAGCTTTGGACTCCCTGAGTTTGATTCTCTCTACGTACAATATGAAAAAGATCCGTCCATTGCGAAAAAAACTATTAAAGCACAAGAACTCATCCTTAGCCTTCTTAAAGAACGCGCAGAGACGGGTCGAGTCTACATTATGAATATTGACCACTGCAATTCTCATTCTTCTTTTAAAGACAAAGTTAATATGAGTAATCTTTGTCAAGAGATTACTCTTCCAACAGACCCTCTTCAGCATATTGATGACAAGATGGGTGAGATTGCACTTTGCATTCTTTCTGCAATTAATGTTGGAAAGGTAAAGTCTGATGAAGAACTTGAAGAACTTTGTGACCTTTCTGTTCGCGGTTTGGATGAGTTGATTGATTATCAAAATTACCCCGTGGATGCGGCAGAAATCGCCACCAAGGCGCGTCGTTCTCTTGGTATAGGGTTTATAGGGTTAGCGCACTATTTGGCAAAACTTGGGTTTAATTATGATTCCCAAGAAGCATGGGATGCAGTTCATGGTTTATCCGAATCATTCCAGTATTATCTTCTAAAAGCATCTAATCAACTTGCTAAAGAAAAAGGATATTGCGAATACTTTGGTCGCACTAAGTATGCTGATGGAATTCTTCCAATTGATACTTACAAAAAAGATGTAGATGAAATTTCTTCTGTTCAACTTCAGCATGATTGGGAAACTCTTAGAGCATCCATCTTGGAACACGGTCTCAGGCACTCAACACTGTCCGCACAAATGCCTTCGGAGAGCAGTTCCGTTGTGTCAAATGCAACCAATGGAATTGAACCTCCTCGCGGATTCTTGTCCGTTAAGAAAAGTAAAAAGGGACCACTCAAACAGATTGTTCCACAGTATCATACCCTCAAGAATGCGTATACGCTTCTTTGGGATATGCCTAGTAACCGTGGTTATATTAATATTGTTGCTGTGATGCAAAAATTCTTTGACCAAGCAATCTCAGGCAACTGGTCCTATAACCCGGAGAATTATACGGATAATGAAGTCCCAGTGTCCGTGATGGCACAAGACTTTTTGACTACATACAAGTACGGGTGGAAGACTTCTTACTACCAAAACACTTATGATATTAAAACTGATGAGGTAGTAGAAGAGAAACCCAATCTTCAAGATTTGTTAAGTGAGTTAAGTTCAGTAGAGGAGGGAGAGTGTGAATCCTGTGCAGTTTAAAATTTCTTCAACAGAAGAACCTCAAACAAATATTAAAGGAATGACTGTTTTTAATACTGAAAAAGTTGACACCAAAAAACAACCAATGTTTTTTGGTAAACCACTTGGGGTTCAAAGATACGATTCATACAAATATCCTATTTTTGATAAACTAACCACTCAGCAACTTGGATACTTCTGGAGACCCGAAGAGGTGTCTCTCCAGAAGGATCGTGGAGATTATCAAACACTTCGCCCTGAACAGAAGCACATTTATACTTCTAACCTGAAGTATCAGATTATGCTTGATTCTGTTCAGGGTCGTGGTCCTGGTATGGCATTCATTCCATACTGCTCACTCCCTGAGTTAGAAGCATGTATGGAAGTGTGGGGATTTATGGAGATGATCCATAGTCGCTCATACACTTACATTATCAAGAACGTATATTCAGACCCATCTGAGGTGTTTGATACTATTATTGGTGATGAGCGTATTCTGGAACGTGCTAAGAGCGTCACAGAGTCTTATGATGACTTTATTCAATCTGCACAGAATTATGGTACTTCCGAAACTTGGAAGCAACAACTTGAAGGAGTCACATACGCAAGGGAAAATCTCAATGATGTCAAACGAAAACTGTACAGAGCAGTCGCAAACGTTAATATTCTTGAAGGTATTCGCTTCTACGTTAGTTTTGCTTGTAGTTTCGCCTTTGGTGAACTTAAGCTTATGGAAGGATCTGCTAAAATCATCTCTCTTATCGCAAGAGATGAAAACCAACACTTAGCACTTACTCAGAACATTCTGAATAAGTGGAGAGAAGGTGATGATCCAGAAATGCAAAAGATTATGAAAGAAGAAGAGGAATGGACTTATAAGATGTTTGATCGTGCTGTAAACGAAGAGAAGAAATGGGCAGATTATCTGTTCAAAGATGGCAGCATGATTGGATTAAACGACAAACTTCTTCAACAATATGTTGAATGGGTAGCAAATAGAAGACTTAAAGCAATTGGACTAAAACCCCAATACGATATTTCAGCAAACAATAATCCACTTCCTTGGACACAGCACTGGATTTCCTCTAAAGGTCTCCAGGTTGCTCCCCAGGAAACGGAAGTCGAGAGTTATGTAGTCGGCGGAATCAAACAAGATGTTACCAAAAATACTTTCGCAGGATTCCAATTATGATGAATGGTGTGAACAGGAAATTCTGAACGCATACAAAGAAGCAGCAGAATGTGATGAGTTTATGTTTGGAGATTATGACTTTTGCAAAGAATGGTTAGGTGAGAATACTTAATCTCATATAGATAGGGGAAGTTATCCTTCCCCTTTTTTATGTCTAAAAATCAACTGACTAAAGATGAAATTAAAGTTCGTGTTTTGAAATTAAAAGACAATCTTTATAAAGATCATATTAGACCCGAAATGGATATGAAAGGACTTGCTCATAAATATCTGAACGAAGTTCTTGATATTATTGATGAGTACAGATATTGACTATGAGAATCCTTGGACCTACAATGGAAAAGAATTTGGTTCGAGTGATATTCAGGATTATTTTGGTTTCGTATATCATATTCATTGCAACAAAACTAATCGTGACTATATTGGTCGAAAATATTTCTGGAGCTTCCGCACACCGAGAGGAAAATCTAGAAAGGTTAAGGCAGAATCTGATTGGAAAAAATACTATGGTTCATGTCCAGAACTCAAAGAAGATATAGAGAAATATGGTAGGGAGAATTTTACGCGCACTATTTTATCATTACATAAAACAAAGGGCAAAACAAACTTTGAAGAAACAAGGCAACTCTTCTTCAACAATGTTCTCACAGAATCCCTTGACAGTGGAGTGCCCAGATACTACAATAGCAACATCCTCAACAGGTACTTCCGAAAGGACTATTATGAACGCAACGACTGAAGATATTGTTGCTCATGTTAGGTCATGGTCTCTTGACCGTGCCGCTGATATGAGCATTCCTAAAGAGGATGCACGCGCAATTCTTGCTGAGTTTTATGAGTGGATTGAACCGGAAGATGATGAACTTGAGATTGTCTCTCTAGAACCTGAAGATTACTAAATAAACTTTTAATAAAATTTGAGAAAAAAAATGACAGAACAGCAGCAACATCTACAACAACTTTTAGAACAAAGAGTTAAACTTGAATCAGAAATTAATCAAAACAGAGAACTTTTTTGGAAAGTTCAAGGAGCTATTGAGTATCTAACACAAATTGGAGTTACTTTGCCAGAGCCAGAATCCAAAGAAACTTCTGAAGAAGTGGAATCTTGACAGATTCTAAATAAAAACTTATAATGTTTATAACCCACCATAAGGTGGGTTTTCTTGTAATGAGACTTTGAGTGACAATTAGAGCCGTGGAAAGTGCCCTTTGAGAAAAGGGTGTACCCCCTTTCTATACGGATGTAGAGTTCAATTAATTTTAATGCTAAACTTCTTTACTGTAGCCGTTCCTCTTTTAGCAATGGTTACAACCAATACGGCATCACTGCCTTTCTCTAGTTATAAACTGCAAGGTCCTCCTCCCCCAGTGGATGAAAAACCTTATTCTATTATTAAAGAGTTTGAACCCGAGAAGACAGCAATCCTAGAGGTTGCACCACCAAAGCCAAAAGAGAAAAGACTAATTTGTAAAGGGTGTAATGAACATGAGAATGCTACCCTGGCATTTTTCCAGGATCGTGGTATTAGAGACAGAAACGCCCTTGCTACCATCATGGGCAATATTAGACAGGAATCAACATTCGTGCCTAACATTTGTGAAGGTGGTAGTAGAACCTCATACTATAATTGTGGAAGAGGTTATGGTTTGATACAATTTACTTCTGCTTCTCGTTATTATGGACTGGGTGCTTTTGCTAAAAAAATAGGAGGTAATCCTTCTACTGCTGATACTCAACTTCGGTATATTACTACTGAACCACAATGGAAGAGTATTGAAAACAGAATGAAAGTTTCTGGAAAATCTATTGATAGGTATATGAATTATGCCTACGAATGGATTGGATGGGGACACCATGGAGCAAGAACACAATATGCTTATGACTATGCTAAACGATTGGTTCTTGCTGATGTCTAAATAACTTTACCTGACTTGCTGACACTTTTCAGGTGGGATTGGAGTGCTTCGGCACTCCTTTCTTGTATAAATAGTAATGTCAGCAAGTTAGAGTAGTATGAAACACTTTTATGTGTATTATTCCTATGAGGAATATGGAAGAGGTTATATTGGAAAAAGAGAATGTAAATGTCTTCCAGAAGAAGATGTAAGTTATTTTGGAAGTTTCAAAGATAAAACTTTCAATCCAACTCAAAAAATAATATTAGAAACTTTTGGGAGTGTTGAAGAAGCACTTGAAGCAGAATGTGCTCTCCACGATTTTTATGAAGTAGATAAAAATCCACACTTTGCTAATAGGGCAAAACAAACTTCTACTGGATTTTATTGTAATAAAGGTGCTGGTGAAGAAGCAAACAAGAAAAGAAGTGAGTTGATGAAAACAGAATACAATCCTATGAGTAATCCAAAACTCAAAGAGAAAGCAAGAAAAAACTTGATTAGAACTTTGAGTAATCCAGAAATGAGAAAACTAAAAAGTAGAGTTGGAAAGAAAGCACACAATCGTCCAGAAGTAGTTGAGAACCATAGACAGGCAGCACTCAAATCTCATCAAAATCCAGAAACAAAAAGAAAACATATTGAGGCAAAACTTGGTGAGAAAAATCCTTGTTATGGTAAAAAGTGGATTACAAATGGAAATGAAAACAAATACATAAACTCTATTGATGAAGTTCCAAGTGGTTTTTGGTATGGTAGAGTTTTCATAAATACCTAAAAAGTACTTATAAAGATGCAGTTTCAAGAAGAAATCCTTGATGAAAGGACTTTGATGGTAGGGAAAAAAGTTAGACCTTCCGGAACTATGAATATGCGTGGATCAGAAGGTGCCGCGAGAAAAGATGTTTCTCGTGCGGGGTTTAGGAAAAAAGGTCCCATTCAAGATCCAAAAGTAGAAAAGAGTGGAAAAGATGTTCCTGTTTGGGTAAGAACTCATAAGTCTCCTGGAGATTATGCTGCTCATACTGCAAGAAAGCAACATAGAGAGGGTGATAAGCCACAGAGTAAAGAATTAAAAAAACAGTTTGGTAAAACTGGTGCTAAGAAAGATTCTCCAGTTCATGATATCACTGTTGGTTCTCCAAAATCTAAAGTAAAAGATCCCGGACAAAGAGCAAGACAATTTGTTGGTGCTCTCAAAGGCGTAAAAGATACTATGAAGTCAAAGAAAGGAGTTGCTACAAATACTCCTACTGCTATTGATTCTGCTAAGTCTAAGGGTAAAAAGAGTAGAAGTGGTGAGGAAGGTGCAGAACAAAGAGGTAGAATTTATAAGAAACTAGGAATGGGAGAAAGAAATCCCAAGACTGGTGTTCAGATGGCGAAGTTGAGTGATTCCTTTAATGGAAAAACTTTTAGTGAGTTTATATATGAGTGTTATATTATTTTAGAAGCAAGAAAATATACTAGAATCCGTTCTAGAGAAGATGCTGAGAAAATTCGACAATCACAAGAAAATCCAAATGCTTATAGATTAAAAAATAGACAAACTGCAGAAACTCCATATTGGGGACTAGAATCCAAAGAAAAAAGAAAAGACCAAGATGAAAGGAGAAAAGAAAATCTAAAAGCGATTAGTCATAAAGAGTTGGAAGATCATTGTAAAAGAAATTTGCATCCGGGTGATTGTAAAAAAAATGCGAATAGAGCATTAAGAATTGAAAGGGGAAGGAAAAAGTCTCAAAGAGATGAGGCAAAAAGTAAGTCTCAGGAAACAGGGCAAAAGCATGATGTAGATCATATTCAAGCACAACCAAATAGAAGAAGTGAAACAACAAAATCAAGATTTCAAGCAATTCATCCGGGTGATTCTTCTGATAATAGGAGAGTAATTCCAAGTAGAGAAAATCGTGAAAAAAATTCTAGTAATACTGAAAAATCAACGACTAGATCTGGTGCTCTTATGAGAGCCCTTCAAAGAGCTAGACAAAAATAATAAATAGAGGAGAGCGGTTGCTACTCCTCTTTTTTTATGTTCAATTTTAACTTCGGAAAGAAGAAACCTGATAAGAAGCAGATAATCCTTATAAGCGTCATACTCAGTGGTATCGTAGCAACCCTCTCCCAATGCACAGGAGCGCCTCAGGAGCGCCTCTGGGACCTTCTAGACGAGGTTCAGAGATCTCTGTTCCCAGGCACCGTAATCAACGATGTGCTGCTTCAGGACCCTGCTGTGGTTGGTAGGAGAGTTGAGCGTGATGTGGATAAAGCAATTCGTGATTATGAGGACTTGACAAGAGACTCAGATCCACCTAGAGTACCTTTGCCCAGGTTGATTGAGAAAGCTCCAGATAACTCTGAGGCTCAACGATTACTTGGTGGGGAGATGAGACTATGCGCTCCATGGGTTGACAGTTGCCCCAAAGAACCTATATAATAGAAAAGTCGGGTAGGTGTCCGAGTGGTTAATGGAGGCGGACTGTAAATCCGCTGGCTCTGCCTACGGGGGTTCAAATCCCTCCCTGCCCACCTGGTCCCTTCGTCTAGCGGTTAGGACACCACCCTTTCACGGTGTAGACACGGGTTCGATTCCCGTAGGGACTATTGGAAGTGTGGCAGAGAGGTCTAATGCAGTGGATTGCTAATCCGCCGATGTACCTAAGTGCATCCGTTGGTTCGAATCCAACCACTTCCGCCAGGGAGATTAGCTCAGTGGTAGAGCAATGTGCTGATAACGCAGAGGTCGGTGGTTCAAATCCACCATTTCCCACTTGACCAGTTTCCAAACAACTGGTACAATATAAGAGTTGAGAAATCAACTGCGGCATTCCCCTTCGGTAGGTTCAGGAATGGCGGCGATAGGAACCTACTTTATGGGCACATAGCATAATGGATAATGCAACATCCTTCTAAGATGACGATTGGGGGTTCGAGTCCCTCTGTGCCTGTTGGAGTTTATCTCCATACATAAAAGTGATAGAGGGTAAGCCTCTGTTATATCCTTATGAGGTATATTACGCTTACTCCATCTGCTTCAGTGGTGGAACGGTAGACACAGCGGACTTAGAATCCGCCGCCTTAAAAAGCGTGGAAGTTCAAATCTTCTCTGGAGCACTTGACAATCAAACTTAAATAGTTTATGATTGTCTCATTGCGAAAGTAACTCAACGGTAGAGTCCCTGCCTTCCAAGCAGGTTGTTGCGAGTTCGAATCTCGTCTTTCGCTCTTGGTAGTCGTTATGCAGATAGCATAGAAAGACGCCAAAGGAAGTTAAGTCAAAGAATCGAGACAAGCAGACAATGCCCTTTGAACTGGTGTAAGTCCAGTAACTTCCTTTATTCCCATCGACCGAGCAAGCGAACGGGCCTGACTGTTAATCAGAGATTGGTAGGGGCAGTACCTACGATGGGAGCTTGCCCGAATAGCTCAAAGGCAGAGCGTTTCGTTTACACCGAAAATGTTGGGGGTTCAAGTCCCTCTTCGGGCACTTTACTAAAACGAATACTTGTGTTATAAATAATAAAAGGTATTCGGTTCTATTATGACTACTTGTTTAAACTGCGGGTGTGAGAACGATAAACCTAAGTTCTGCTCCCGTTCGTGTTCTGTAACCTATAATAATAAGAAGTCTCCTAAGAGGAAAAGAACTGGTTGGGACACCGCCATCTGTAATTACTGCAGTGTAGAGTTTGACTATAAGAAAAAGAGTTCTACTGGCAAGTTCTGTTCTAACAAGTGTAGTGCTGCAGCCAAGAGACAATGGACAATAGATAAGTGGAAAGTAGGAGAACTGAACCATACAGGGCAGGGTTATGTTCCCAGCGGTGTTCGTGCTTACTTATTAGAAGCGAGTGGGGGTAAGTGTTCCCTTTGTGGTTGGTCTGGAACAAACATTCATACCGGACGAACCTGCCTTGAGGTGGACCACATAGACGACGACCCTTTCAACCACGCCCCTGAAAATCTACAAGTGGTCTGTCCCAACTGCCACGCACAAAAAACTTTACCACCCCAAAAGAGTAACGGTGGACGTTACAGTAAGGACAAGCAACATCCTAAGTTTTGTATGAATAAGTAAAAAAATGAATCCCTCTGCTCCCATTTGCATAAATATTTCAAAAAGAGTATAATGGAAAAACTTTATAAACTCTTGAGTGATGCACAGTCATCGCTTTTTGTTTTATTCCATAAAACTTGGGCATTTCACTGGAATGTTGTAGGTGAAGATTTCACTCAACTACATCAACTCTTTGGTGGTCAGTATGAGACTATGTTTGAAGAGATTGATCGTCTCTCAGAACATATGCGTTATCTGAATGTAAAACCTCTCAGTTCTCTCTCAAGAATGCTTGAGGTAACTCAAATCAAAGAGGCAGCAAGTTCAACCGGAGCAAAAGAAATGCTTCAAGAACTTCTTGATAACAATACCAAGTTTTGTGAATTGATGGGAGAAATTTCGGAAGAGTCTGAAAATCAAAAGTCATATGCTACAGCAAATTTAGTTCAAGATTTGATGGAATCTCATGGTAAGTTTGTTTGGCAGTTGAGAGCACACCTGCAATGATTAGGATGAAGAATAATGATTTCAATAAGATGCAAAGATTGTAATAGAGAAATAACAGGACATCATTCAAAAACAGTGACCTGTGGTTGTCCTAATATGGCAACAATTCGTGGAGATAAGATTTCAGCACTTGACTTATCTCGTATTGTTATGTTAAACTCTATTCAGAAAGAACAAAAATCAAATGTTCTGACTTCACAAGATATTGCCTGGCAAGAGGCAAGACGCCAACGCAAAGTAAAGCGTTTGGATTTTGAGGTTCGTTGAACCTCCCACTGGAAAGGTGGTCGAGTGGTTGAAGGCTCTAGTCTTGAAAACTAGCGATGTGAAAGCATCCGTGGGTTCGAATCCCACCCTTTCCGTTTTAAGTTAAGTTACAAATTTAATATTTTCTTCAACAGTGTTACGATATGAACACAAAAAATTGACTTTGAAATGTCTGTGATTAGTATATAATAGTATCACAGGGACAAACCTATGGATCAGCACACCTATGATAATTGGGTGAAGATCAAGGCAACTTTTGAAGCCTCTGGCAACACTAATAATATGTTTTATTATCGAGCATGTGAGATTTTAAAAACCCGAAAAGATCCTCTCGCAAAGTTTCTTGGAGACGAGAAATGATGCACGAACAAGACGAATTTATTACACGTTCTGAAGTTCAGGAGATGATCGATGCAGCAATACGACGACACAACCGTAATGCTTCTATCATTAGTATGTGCGTCGGTTGGGTGGTTCTTGCTTTATTTGCTGAAGGACTTTTGAGACTTGTAGGGGTAATTCCTCCGTTGCTTCCATGGCTCAAAATCACTCTGAACTGATTTTCTTGGTTCCTTGGTTTGTTCTTGTGGTGATTGCACTTACAATGTTCGTGCAGGGTTGGATGATTATGAATGCTCATCATGGGTATTCTAAAAGTCCAAAAGTAAAACATCCAGAATTAAACGACGTTAAAGCAGGAGATCCTTTACTAGTGGTTAAATTCACCGAAGAAGACTTGCAAGAACTGCAACAAAGAATTATACAACAAAAAATGGATGAACTCTTTGAAGAACCATCTACCTATGAGGACGAAGAAGATGATTAGGTTAATATTCACTTCAATGACTTTGTTTGGTTCAATTGGACTTTTTATATATTGGGGACTTACGCACGCATATCCAGAGGTTTTATGAAAGTAGGATTAATCGGTTTAGGAAGAATGGGCGAAGGTATGTCTCGCCGCATGATGAAATCGGGTATAGAGGTTTGGGGATATAGAAGAAATTATGAGAAAGCAAACGAAGCTTTTGAAAAGGGATTTGTTAATGGAATTACGACTGATATTGAAAGCCTTGTTAAAGTAGTTAAACAAAATAAAAACGGTAGACAACAACCAGGTATTTTTCAAATGGTTGTTCCATCCGAAACAGTAGAGGAAACGATCAATGAGTTACTACGATATTGTGGTGAAGGAGATATTATTATTGATCATGGCAATAGCAATTTTAAAGACAGTCGGAAAAGAGCAGAGCGTCTGGCAAAACTTGGTATCCAATATATTGATTGTGGTACTAGCGGCGGTGTTTATGGTTTGGATCGTGGATACTGTCTTATGGTTGGTGGCGGAAATACTGCGGTCGCCACTTGTGCGAGGATTTTTGATGCCCTTGCCCCAGGAATCAACGCTGCCCCCAGGACTCAGTATGACTCGGATGTAACTTCTGCTGAGTTTGGTTGGTTACATTGTGGTGGTCCTGGTGCTGGACATTTTGTGAAGATGGTTCACAATGGAATTGAATATGGAATGATGCAGGCATATGCTGAAGGATTTAATATCTTAAAGAACGCAAATAACGGAGCACAGTATGTCAAAGAAGGAGATGCTGAAGTTGCTCCTATGGCAGACCCAGAAAGTTATTGTTACGACATTGATGTTGCTGAGGTGGCTGAGTTATGGCGTCGCGGTAGCGTGGTTGGTAGTTGGTTACTCGATCTTACTGCTGATGTGCTACGCAGGGATGGTAGCCTTAAACGCTTCTCTGGAGGAGTATCCGATAGCGGTGAGGGTCGTTGGACTGTTTCTGCCGCTGTGGACTTGGGGGTTCCCGCTCCTGTTATTACTACGGCACTATTTGAAAGATTTAACTCACGCAATCTCGGATCATTTGGAGCAAAAATCCTGAACGGAATGCGTTATATGTTTGGTGGTCATCATGTTAGGTAAAGCACTTATTTTTGTTGCTATTCCATTTGTATTATCTACACTCTATTTCGGAACAAGAGGCGGATACTATGACTCCAAAGACTATAAGGGAAATGGAACCGCACATTAGGCAGAGATATTGGTTTGCAATGTCTGCCTTTTCAAGAATGTATGGAGTAAAAACTGCTTCTAATGATATACATATTAAACAGTTCTGTATTGAATGGTCATATTGGGATTGTCAAGCTCCTTTACAGGGGCTTGACGAAGCAGACCAATACATGTATTATGAATACAAGAACTGGAGAGGAAGATGATTTTCCACTTGGTTGAAACCCTAGCAGCAAGTCCTTTCTTTCTTTTTCTTTGTGGATGTGGGTTGACAATCGTACCATTCGCTGGTATTATGTTTATACATAAAAACAAATAACCGGATATCGCCTAACTTGGTCATGGCACCTGCTTTGGGAGCAGGAATAATTTCAGTTCAAATCTGAATATCCGGACTCATAAAACTTCACTTTATGAAAATGTATCCAGAACTTTCAGATCTCCAAAAGTTTACAGTTCAAGAGTTTCAAGAAGATTTTGACAACCTAATAGAAAGAGTAGAAAATGGTGAATCATTTGTCATTACTGACGGAGAAAGAAACGCAGTGATAGTTCCATACAACGAAACCATAAAGTTTGCAGTAGAATCTAAAGTGGACGACGATGTGATACGAATACATACCGACCACGAAGAAGGTTGTTGACACAGAGTTTCAGGTCCTCTATAATAGACCTGAATTTAAGCGAGTGAGACTTGGTAGTCAGAGGAGTCTTATAAACTCTTTCCGCCAGATTAGCGGCTTTGAGGTGGTTCGAATCCACCCACTCGTACCTTGCTCCTTTAGCAATCTGGTGAATGCAGCGAACTCATAATTCGCCTGAGGCGTGTTCGATCCACGCAAGGAGCACTTGACAGATTACCTGTCAAACCCTTATAATACTAAGGTCAACATTCAAAACAATGACTCTCACAGCAAAATTCAAGAAAGACGTTCAAACCCTTCGTGGTGCAGCAAACGGTGACTTCTACCTTGATGTAAAGAATCCTAAACTCTATAAAAAGGTTCGTCGTTTTTATGAGAATGAGGGTGTAGTATTCTCTGGTGATCCACTGGATGATTATGAGATGCTTATGGAATATGTTCTTGCTGATCTTGAATCCGTTGAAGTTGCATGACAACACGACTTCCTAAGGTTCTTTTGGAACGAGAAGGATATCGCTTCGTAGAAGTTGGTATTCTTGAGATTAACGGTAAACCCGATTACCGTCTCCAAAAACAAAATGAGTACACCAAACGCTGGAATGACATTTATCTTTTTGATAATGTTCTACAATGCTCTACTGCAATGGAGGATATTGAATATGCTAAATGGTTGGACCCAGACCGTGTTCCTTGTTATGTGAAAGACGATGAAGATTAATTAAAATGTTAAATCATATTGAACGAATAAAAATTTGTTCCGAAGTAGCTATTAAACTTTATTACGATTTTAATTTCGAATATAGTCTAAAAGCAAAAGCGGATGAGACAGTAGACTATTCTAAAAATCAAAAAGAACAAGTACCCTTAGAAAAAGGAGAAGCAACATCTACTGTTATACATAATATCAATGGGCAACCTCATACTTGGACAGAGAATAGGAAATACATTCAATTTTTGAATGCAAATATGCCTTACATTCTCAAAGAATTTGGTCTCTCCAATCAACCAATTGAAGTAGCAAATTCTTGGATTAATCGTCATTCTAAAGGGGGAAGAACTGTAGAACACAAGCATCAATTTGTTGATATTGTTGTTAGTTCTTACCTTCATTGTCCACCAAATAGTGGAAATCTCTTGATAAGAGATCCATTAGAATATCATAGGGCAAATGATGTCGTAGAATCTGCTTTCTCTAAACAAGTAAAATATCAGTATCCTTGGATTGAAGTTCCTGTTAAAACAAATGAACTTGTAATCTTTCCTGGATGGGTAAATCACAAAACAGAAGAAAGCAATTCTGATTTTGATAGATATGTTATGACTTTTAATCTCAAGTATATGCATGGTCCAATGATGGGTGAAAGTCCCGGGATGACTTAAAAAGCGCACTGGTCGGGAGCAACCCCTTATGGCAAAATCTGATCTACTTCGTTGGATTGGAAACATTCTCCTCATAATTGGTTATCAAACTATGCTATGGGGAGAATTTAAATATGGTTTAATGATAAAGGTTGTTGGAGGATTACTCACAGTACCCTTTGCTATTAAACTTAAACTTTGGGATGTACTATTCTTATGTGCATTCTTTGGTATTACCGAGATATCAAAGTTAACCCAACTTTTCTTTAGTCCTGGAACGACTTAAAACTTATACTGGTGGAGTCAAAATGACCCTATTATGAGTTTATTGCCTCTCTCAAGGGCAATTGGTGCGGATGGGACTCTCTCCCGCCTGGTTTCTTGCCTCCAGTCAAAGGGCAAGTGGCGAGCCTGAGTTACATAAGAGGAGTTGCATAAACTCCTCTTTTTTTGTATACTATATACTAAGAGAAATTTATTGGTCTATGAGTGAGTACAAGAAAACGGCACTTGTGTTAGGTGCTGGTGGCTTTATTGGAAGTCATATGGTAAGAAGATTAAAGTCTGAAGGTTATTGGGTGCGTGGTGTAGACCTCAAGTATCCAGAATTTTCAATTTCTGAAGCAGATGAATTCATTCAGGGAGACCTGAGGGATATGAACTTTGTTCGCCGTGTTCTTGAATTTAAAGGAGAGCAAGGAAACTTTTATAACTCAGTTCCTTATCGATATATTCTACCCTTCCATGAAATCTATCAGTTCGCTGCTGATATGGGCGGTGCAGGATTTGTTTTCACTGGAGAAAATGATGCTGATATTATGCACAACTCTGCAACCATCAACTTAAATGTTCTTGAAGCACAGCGTCAATTGAATGAAACTTTTGATGGTGTTGATAATGGCACCGCTTGTGTTCGCCCAGTATTAGATTATAAAACTAAAATTTTCTATTCTGGATCTGCTTGTATGTATCCAGAACATAATCAATTAGATCCAGACAATCCCGATTGTCGTGAAGAGTCCGCTTATCCTGCTAACCCAGATTCCGAGTATGGTTGGGAAAAACTCTTCTCAGAGAGACTCTTCTTCGCTTATCACCGCAACTATGGTATTCCTGTGCGGGTTGCTAGGTATCATAATATCTTTGGACCTGAAGGAACCTGGACTGGTGGTAGAGAAAAAGCACCCGCAGCAATCTGTCGTAAAGTTGCCTACCTTTCAGAGGAAGGTGGAACCATCGAGGTGTGGGGAGACGGGCTACAAACTCGTTCCTTCCTGTATATTGATGAATGCATCGAAGCAACCCGCAGAATGATGAATAGTGATTTCATCGGACCTGTTAATATTGGTTCCGAAGAAATGGTAACCATTAATCAACTCGTAGATACTGCTGCTAAAGTTGCAGGTAAAGTCGTAGAGAAGAATCATATTGATGGTCCTCTTGGAGTTCGTGGACGCAATTCAAATAATGATTTGATTCGCGAAAAACTTGGTTGGGATTATTCACAGACTCTGGAAGAAGGTATCCGCAAGACTTATGAGTGGATTAATACGCAAATGAAAAAGGTGGAAGAGGTGAAAGGTGACAGTAAAGAATGATTTGGATATCGACTTTGATTATATTAATCAAAAACTTAAATCTGGACTAAAACTTAGAATTGATGTGGGTCTTTCCTGTGATATGGGAAGATCTAAACGATGGATTAATTTTATTGATGATGTTTTTGTTATTGGTATTGAACCCCACCCAGAAAATTGTTCTTCCCTAAAGGAACTTTTAGTTAGAACAAGAGGTGGAGATAGATTCTATCTTATCGAAGCTGCAATTGATAATGTTGAAGAACCAACTACAAAAGAATTTTATGGATTTGGTTGGGATGTTTGGCCAAATAATCCAGGATGTTCTTCACTACTCAAACCAAAGGGTAGGTTTGAGAATTCTACAGAAAATGTGTATAATGTGGATGTCATTTCTTTAAAGTCTATATTGGATAATATTGATTATGATGTAGTAGAAGTCTTAAAAACTGACACGCAGGGTAACGATCTTAATGTTATTAAGAGTCTTGGTGACCACATTAAAAATGTCGTCTTCATTGATTCTGAATATGATGAATCTGATGACTATGAAAATGCAAATACTGGTGGTGAGTTAGATGAATATTTGGTAGAAAATAATTTTAAAAAATATCAGATGATTCTTCAACCGACAAGAGATATGATGGTTGAAGATACGCGATATATGAACACTCTAATAGAAGACATAGATAAGTATTCGGATGATTATACATTTGAATCTCATGAAGTTATGGTTGATGTAGAATGAAAATTACTATTCTTGGTTCCAGTGGGCAAATTGGTGCCTACCTTTCGGAGTATCTTCGAGAAAAAGGTCATACTGTTATTGACTTTGATAAGGTGGAAACACCCAATCATGATATGACTGTGATACCGAATCAATATCTTGAGAATGCAATTGAGACTGCAGACTTTGTATTCTTTCTTGCATTTGATGTTGGTGGGTCTCGTTACCTGAAGAAGTATCAACATACTTTCCAGTTCATTGATAATAACGCTCGCTTGATGGCAAATGCATTTGGACTTCTTAAAAAGTATAATAAGAGATTTGTATTTGCATCATCTCAAATGAGCAACATGAGTTACTCTCCATATGGGGTACTCAAAAATGTTGGAGAACTTTATACCAAATCTCTTAATGGACTTATTGTTAAGTTCTGGAATGTATATGGTATCGAAAAGGACCATGACAAAGCACATGTTATCACAGACTTCATCCGTAAAGGATTTGAGACTGGTGCAATTGATATGCTTACTGATGGTCAGGAAGAACGGGAGTTTCTATATGCTGAAGACTGCTGCGAAGCACTTGAGGCAATTATGGAAAACTATAATGAATTTACCTCAGAAGATAATCTTCATATTACAAGCTTTAAGTCAACAAAAATCATTGACATTGCAAGTATTATTTGTGGACAATTTAATTTGATCGGAAAGTATGATGTAAAAGTTCAACCATCTGATCAAAAAGATAGTGTACAGATGGATAAAAGAAATAGACCAGATACCTATTTGATGAAATGGTGGACCCCTAAAACCACAATTGATCAAGGTATTGCTAAAGTATTTGAAGCAATGAAAGGAGATTATCTATGAAGATATTTGTTACTGGATGCGCGGGACTCCTTGGGTCCAATTATACTCGACATCTTTTAGCGAACGGTCATAAGGTAATAGGTATTGATGATCTTTCTGGTGGATATAAAGCGTTTCTTCCAAAGGCAGAAAATTTTACATTTGCAAAATTTGATCTTGAAAGGAGAAAAAAAGTAGTTGAATTGTTCGAAGAACATAAACCAGATGTCCTTTTGCATTTTGCTGCATATGCTGCTGAAGGACTATCACCTTTTATTCGAAACTATAACTATAGAAACAATCTTATTTGTTCTGCCAATTTAATTAATGAATGTATCAAGCACGATACTAAAATGATTTTCACCTCTAGTATGGCAGTCTATGGTGAGCAAGAACCACCATTCACTGAAGATAAGCGTCCTCAACCAATTGACCCATATGGTATTGCTAAGTATGCTGTCGAGTGTGATTTAAAATTAGCTCACGAACAGTTTGGACTTCGATACAATATTGTTCGTCCTCATAATGTTCTTGGAATTTACCAAAACATTTGGGACCGTTATCGAAATGTGATTGGTATTTTCATTCGCAAAACTTTGAATGGTCAACCAATTCTTGTTTATGGTGATGGGGAACAGACTCGTGCTTTCTCCGATATCAAATATTATATGGAACCATTTGATAAACTTCTTACAGAATATGATGGAGAAATTTTTAATATTGGTGCCGATAAACATTTTACTTTGAATGAGGTTGCTGAAACCGTACAGAAGATTGGTAAGAAATATGGATATGAAGTTCCTATTGAACATGGTGAACCAAGACATGAAGTTAAGCACGCATATTGTGATCATACAAAAGCAAAAAGTATGTTAGAATTCAGGGATGAAACAAAACTTGAAGAACTAATTGAAAGTATGTTTATCTGGGCTATGAAGCAACCGAATAGAAAAGTGAAGAGTATGGAATATGAAGTTACTAAAGACATTTACGATTATTGGAGAAATTAAATGACAACTAGAACTATCGAAATTACAAAACAAGATTTTGAATCTAAATCGGAACTGCTGGAATATGATTATGAATTTCTTTCCAAATTGGAAGGAATGTTTGATCATAGTGAAGGTGGATTATTTAATTGGAGAACAGCTGAAAATATGGTTCACCAATTAAAATTTCATAAAAAATATTTGCAAAAGATTCAACCAAAGTATATCTTGGAAATTGGAACTTTTAAGGGATTTTATTCTTACGTTGTTAAAAAAGAAATACCTGAAGTAAAAGTTTATACTTTTGGTATTAATGAGGAAAGTCAACTTTGTGTTGATGCAATTAATGAACTTTATGGTGAAAATTTTATTACTTTTTTTCCCGGAGATTCTTTAGAAACTTTAACTTCTTTTGACAACCCAGATGACATTCCATTTGATATGGCATGGGTAGATGGTGGACATAGTTACGAATGTGCTATTTCCGATTTGGTAAATTGTGGAAAATTGGGAATAGAAAATATCTTAATCGATGATTGTGATATGGGACAAGTAACCGCTGCCTTAAGAGATTTTTGTAATATGGTTTTTTCCGATAATGAAAATGATTATTCTTATTCTATTAAAGATTATAGTCCAAATGAAAGAATGATAACCTATTTGTCCAGAGAAAAAATTTATGAAAATATTTGATTCCTTTAGATTTTTTAATGAGTTAGAGATACTTGAAATACGTTTCAATCTCCTTTATGACTATGTGGATTATTTTGTTATAACAGAATGTCCATATACTACTATGGGTGATGAAAAACCTCTTTATTATTTGGAGAACAAAGAACGTTTTTCCAAATTTAACGATAAGGTTATTCATGATGTAATGGATGAAATCCCTGTGGATTTTACTGCATTTTTAGAAAAACAAAAATTTCATACTGCATATGAAGACATTGATCCAAATTGTGGACAAAGATATATTGATATTCCTCTCCCCTATCAAAGGGATATGTATGCAAGAAATTATACTGCAGTCTCGATTGAAAAAGCAGGAGTGACTGATGATGATATTGTTATAACAAGTGATGCTGATGAAATTGTAAATCCATTAATTTTAGAAAATCTAAATTGGTTTAATCCTAATAATTTATATGTTGCAATGCAGAGAGCATTTTATTATAATCTTAATACTCATTATCATGATAATTGGAGAGGTTCAAGAATTTGTACTTGGAAAAAAATAAAAAATCTTTCTATAGACAAACTGAGAGATAGTATGTGGAATGAATCTTATCGAATTCAAGATGGTGGATGGCATTGGAGTTATTTTGGTGGTGTGGAAAGATATAAACAAAAAATGGTCGCAGGTGCCGATGCTCAACCTTCAATAATAGTGAATGCCGAAGATATAGTCAGTGAAAAGAAAGACCCTTTGGGTAGAGGTGTAAATTATTTTCCTGTTCCTATAGATGAATCATTTCCACAGTACATTGTAGATAATCAAGAAAAATATTCAGAATTTATTACGCCATGGAATTGATTGAAGGTGTAGCACTTTCAAAACTATGTGATTATTCTTTCGGAGACCAGTCTGGTCAATGGGGGAATATTTTTACATCATTTATGAAAGATGCTAATTTATTGAATCTTGAATTCGTTAATAGATTATTTGAGATTAAAAAAAGCAGAGATTATATGACTCTGTTTATTGATAATATTCGTTTATATAAAAGACATATTGTTGAGGTTAGTGATTCTGATAGACCATATGTCAATTCATTAATGGAAAGGAGTGATTTATTAAATCTTTGCTCAAATTTTCCTGAAATGAATTTTATTATTTTCACAAATCTTGAGGATACTCCCATTGATGATTATATCTTTGACTTGATACCCAATAATGTTTTGTGCATTTCTGCAGTAAATGCTATTGCTAATGGTGGAAAAGTTATCCCAGCTCCTTATGGACTGCAGAGAGCAATGAATCCTAATGATATGAGAGTATCTGAAATTAAAGGCGCTTCAAAAAATCTTCCAAATAATCCTCCCGGACTTTTATATGTGAGTCACAACGAATCTTCCAATGAAGAAAGGAAGGGAATAAAAGAAATGTTCAGGAATAAATCTTGGGCAGTGGTACATGAAAATAGAGTTTCTTTTTCTGTGTTTCTTTATAATCTTAGTCAATCAAAATTTATGATATGCCCAAGAGGAAATGCTATTGATTGTCATCGTAATTGGGAAGTTCTTTATATGAGAAGAGTTCCAATTATGAAGAGGCATCTTTATTTGGAAACTTTATTTGCAGATTACCCTGTTCTTTTTGTGGATAAATACTCCGAAGTAAATGAAAATCTATTAATAGAAAACGATCATTTATTCCAAAAAGCTCAAAAAATGGATTTGTCTGGATTGACACTTCCAAAATTTTTTGATAATATCGTAAATAAGTACACGAATTAAATGAAGTATCTAACTGATTTTTGTAATAAAGCTTTAAACGGAAACCTAGATTCTGATAGGCATATTATTACAATTTTTTCAATCGCTTTGGCATCTAAAGGTTCTACATATGTTGAACTTGGTGTTAGGGAAGGACATACCACAGAACCTTTATATGAAGCAGCAAAGTTAAATAACGGACATCTGTGGTCTGTTGATCTTAATCCACCGTCAGAATTTAAACCAAATAATGGCAACTATACATTTCATCAAGGAGATAGTATCAAGTTCCTTGAAGATTGGCCTAAGGATAAAAAAATAGATGTTGTTTATGTCGATGACTGGCATTCATATCCTCATGTTAAAAAGCAGTTAGAACTTCTTGATGAATTAGTTGGTCCAACAAGTGTTATTCTTTTGCACGATTTGATGTATGGAAGCACTGACCCATTCTACCATTCTGATCTTACACTTAAAGATGGTCAATGGGCTGGTGGTGGTCCATATAGAGCAGTAGCAGAACTTGACCCACAATTCTGGGAATGGTCAACACTTCCTTGGAATAATGGTCTTACTATTTTGAGAAAAAAATACAGTAACAAATATCATCGGAGATAATTATGTTAGCAGTAAGTATTCATGAACACGCGGGTTTGGGAAACCAAATCTGGAGAGCGGTTTGTTGTCGTGTCTTTGCTGATCGTTTGGGTTATGATTATGCGATTAGTTCACCCGGTTGGAGAGGTCCATTTTTAAATTTTGATTTTGGAAAAGATATCTCTCTTAATGTAGAACAAGCATCTGATTTTTATGACTGTAGAGAACTTCCCGATGGTATCTTACATTATTATGAAGAAGAAAGCATCCATCATAAAACTGCTCCTGGAGAAATTGGAGCAGCAGATAAAAATTTCTTTACAGTAAAGGATAATACTTATATTAATGGTAACTTCCAGAGGATGTCTTATATTGAAGATTATCGAGATAAAATATGTGACTGGTTATCTTATGACGACAAATATAAAGTCCGGGACTATTCTTCGGAAAATATCTGTGTAATTCAAATTAGGGGTGGTGACTACAAAACTGGGCATTCGGTACTACCTGCTGAGTATTATCGATTTGCTATGAAGCATATGAAAGAAAATAATCCAGATATTGAGTTTGTAATCATTACTGATGACCCAGAGTTTGCTGGTCAATTAGTTCCTGGTGTTAAGATTGTTGGATCTGCAATTTCTGAAGAAAAGGATCCTTACCAAAAGAATATCAGTTGGTATATTTATCCTGGTGGTCCAGTATCTATTGATTATAGTATTTTGAATACTGCTAAGTATGCTATTATTTCAGCATCTACTTTTGCATTTTGGCCAGTTTGGACTAATAATGAACTTATTAATGTAATTGCACCTAAGTATTGGTTTGATTGGTCTCGCTCTAATGGTTGGTGGAGACCTGAAGATGGAATCGTAAATGATGAAAGATGGTTATGGTTGGATACTGATGGAGATTTATATCCGGGTAGTGTGTGTAAGGAAGAGCGGGATAATTATTACGTGAAATAATCTATGAAAATCATTAAAGAAAAAGTATTAAGCGAGAAAGAGAAGCACTATTCATATCCAATCAAGGTTGATAGTGATGAAGATGTAGTTTCTCTTAGTGATGCTAAGAGTACGGGAATGATTTTCTTGGGCGAGAGGGAAATAAACTATCCCAAGTTGTGGGATGGTGAAGAGTTTAAACTACCATTTAATGAATTTTTATTGAAAGAATATGATAATTCCTACTTTAGAATGATAGGTATTGAAAACTTTACTTATTATTGTGAGGGAAGTAGGGTAGAAGCTTTAAATATAGAACCATCATATGTTGACTTAGAGTTTGACCGAGTATTCTCTGCTCTAAATTATGGTGGTTATATATGGCAACACTTTGTTCAAGATGCTCTACCCATTATCGCATTTGCAAGAGAATTTCTTGAACAGAATCCTGATGTAACAATTTTATTATATGAAGGTGTTAATAAGAAATCTATATCTGACTTTTTTCTCAATAAATTAAATTTAAAAAACCCAGTATATTATGTTCCAAATTATACTCCATTTAGGTATGCTGAAATTTTAGCAAGAGCAAACAAGTTATATCTACTTGATTGTAATAATCATATGCCTTGTTATTGGTGGAATAACTTTTTCTATCAAGAGGCTAATGAGTTTATATTGAGAGATGAGAAATTTGAAAATAAAAATTTAATTTATCTGAACAGAAACAAAACAGCAACCTCAAGAATTTTTATTAATGAAGAAGAAACTGTTGATTACTTGAAACAATATGCAGAGAAAAACGATTTGAATTTTATAGATTATATTGACACAAATTATACGATTGAAGAAACATTTGATATTTTTAAAAATGCACATACTGTAGTTGGGTGCCATGGCGGAGCAAATTATAATATAATATTCTGCCCTAAAGGTACAAAATTTATAGAGTATGTGTTTACAGATTGCATGTATACATTGTATAATATTGCTAGCTCTATAGAATTGGATTACTTTATAGTTCCTAATCGCGGAACTAATATGTCCGAAGGTGCTTTAGTAAAAATAAATAAACTGCAAAGATTATTGGAGAAATAGAATGGATTTTTATTTGGATGGAATGCGTGAAGAGTATTCCAGAGAGTTGACTAATAGTGTGAAGCAAAATACTAATGTTTATACTGTTGGATGGAGACCAGATTCTCATATGTGGCAGTATGATTTCTTTAAAGAGAGGAATTGTAATATAACTCTTATTGAAATTTTTGAACCTAATGCTAATGCATTTCCGAAGGAAGAATATAATGCTACTGTAGTATGTGATTCTGTTGAAAATTTCGCTCAGTATGTAAACAAAGAAGAGAAAGATAAAAATATTTTATATTGGTCTGATGGTCCAGAGCATCTGGAGATGGATGCTTCTAAAAAACTTTTGGAAGAAGCAAAAGAATATTTTTCTCTTATTATAATCCAAACTCCAAATGGTGTTTATGAGCAAGGTGAGATGTATGGTAATATTCATGAATCTCATCTGAGTTCTTGGTACGAATCTGATTATGAAGAACTTGGATTTAAGTTGGATAAAACCCATGGACCTGCTCATAATTTTGATGCTCTGATTGGTTTCTGGATTGGTTGAGAATAATAAAAATAATATATGATTAATCTTCCTGATGTAACTCTGTTTACTATAGACACTACTGGAGAAATTGATAAAACCCTTCGTGCTTTATATACAAGTATGAGTGGTATTAATTATGGTGCTGTTAAATTAGTAACAACAAAAGAGCAAATAGAAAAACATAAAGATCAACTTGAAAATGATGGAATTATCTTAGAAGAACCTACAATAGAAGTTAATAATTACAACGATTATAATTATTATGTAATTTATAAAATTTGTGAACATATAGAAACATCTCACTGTTTGTTAGTTCAACCAGATGGATTTGTTTTGTTCCCCGAAAAGTGGGATGATAGTTGGTTGGAATATGATTACATAGGCGCTCCTTGGGAATATGTTGAGGATTCTTATATTGATCCTTTTGGAAATCATCATCGAGTTGGTAATGGTGGATTTTCTTTGAGAAGTAAAAAACTTCTAAATGTTCCAAATAAAGTTGAAGTTCCTTGGGAGGTAAACAATAGTGATTTCTATTGGATGCCCCCTGGAGTTGTTAACTATCATGAGGACGGAAACATATGTGTACACAACAGACACATATTTGTTGAGCAAGGATGTAAGTTTGCTCCGGTTGAAGTTGCTGTTAAATTTTCTCAGGAAGCAAGAGTTCCTGAGTGTGAAGGGATCACTCCCTTCGGATTTCATTATAGATTGCCTCCAGGAGTTGTATTAGAATGATAGGACATAATCACTTAGGTAAAAATGGGAGATTTGGGAATCAAATGTTCCAATATGCATCAACGAGGGGTATCGCTGCTGCTCGTGGATATGATTTTATTATTCCTGATGGACCAAGAACCGATGAAGAGTTTTATGATGAAGAAAACCAACATAAACTTTTCATGGCATTTAAAATGTCGGGACTTAAAAATGTTGGATTATTGAAAGCACCATACAAACAAGAAAGTTCTTTCGGATATGATAAAGAACTTGTGAAAAGATGTCCTGATGATATTAATCTCTATGGATATTTTCAATCCGAAAGATATTTCTGGCACATTGAAAATGAAATTCGCCAAGACTTTACTTGGAGAGATGATGTTTGGAATACCTGCAAAGAAATATTCGATCAAGTAGTTCCCGAAGGTAAAGCAATTTCTTTGCATGTAAGAAGAACCGATCAAGTGGAGAAAAAAGATTATCATTATCTTCAGACAGATGAATATTTTGCTGAAGCACTTTCTAAACTTCCGCAAGATATTCCTGTAATTGTATTTTCCGATGAACCAAAGTGGTGTCAGAATAGTAATTTGTTTGAGGATGATAGATTTTTAATTTCGGAATCAAGTGATAATATTCATGATATGTGCCTCATGTCCATGTGCCAATATCATATCATTGCTGCAAGTACTTTTAGTTGGTGGGGTGCTTGGCTTGCTAAAAGTGAAAAAGTTATTTGTCCCAAGAATTGGTTTGGACCAAGTTCGGATGTTGATGATAAAGATTTAGTTCCTGATGGTTGGGAGAGAATCTGATGAGATTTTCTATTGCTATTCCTGCCCATGACCGTGGAGAAAATGGTTCAATATGGATGAGAGAACTGCTTGATTCCATTAAGAGGCAAACTCTTCTTGATTTGGAAATTGTTGTTTCTGACCAGAGTAAAAATGATAATATCTTGAATGTCTGTCAAGAATACTCTGATGACTTTGAGTTTAAGTATGTGAGGTATGAAGGAAAAGTTCCCTGCGAAAATATTAATATTGCTTTAGATGAGTGTGAGGGAGAGATAATTAAGATTATGTTCTCTGATGATATTTTTGTGAACGATTCTGCTCTTGAAATAATAGACCAAGAATATAAACAAACTAATTGTAAGTGGGCATTTAGTGGATTCTGTGGAACTAAAGATGGCAAACAATTTTATGATTACAAAACTCCAAAGTGGTCTGACTATATGTTGGAGGGAAGAAATCTTTTAAGTAGTCCAACAGTTGTCTCTTTTTTGAATACTTCTAAACAACACTTTGATGAAAATTTGAAACTATTTTTAGACACAGAATTTTATCATCGCATGAGGTGGGAAAATGGTATGCCTCATATTATTGAAGATACATTAGTTGCAAATAGAGATCATGATGATAGAATTAGTAGTCAACAAACCTCTCAATATGATGCTGCAATTGAACATCCGGAAGGTGGGTGGTTAATCAATACCAAAGAATATCATTATATACAGGATAAGCATAGAGATTTTTGCATGAACAGGAAGTATCCAGATGAAAATTGATTTAAAGGAAGCAACATTTATTATTCCTATTCGGATTGAATCTCAAGATAGGTTGCGTAATGTTATTACAACAACGGCGTTTCTTCTGGAAAATTTTGATACTAATATCACCATCAAAGAAGTAGATTCAGAATCAGTTTTTCAAAAGGATGCTCTTCCCATTCTCAAGGATATTTTGGATGTTGAAATAAATGTGAACCATATCTTTGAGAAGAGTGATGATCCTCTATTTCATCGTCAAAGAGTTCTGAATGAAATGATTGCCGAATCCAAAACAGAAATCGTTGTAAATTATGACTGTGATGTTTTGCTTCCTTTAGATTCATATCATGAAGCATATCAATCTATTCTTCATCATACTCACGATGTAATCTATCCTTATGGACAAGGAATGCATCAGTATCAGGTTAGAGCAACTGATGAGATTGTCTCTGAATTTTTAGAAACAAAAGATTATCAAGTGCTCGATAAGAATTCTAATCTTCATACTTCTGACTTTGGTTGGGTTCAGTTCTTTAATCGTAAAGTCTACATTGATGGTGGGATGGAAAATGAAAATTTCAAAGCATATGCACCAGAAGATAAAGAAAGATTTTACAGGTTTACTACTTTAGATTATAATGTAGGTAGGATTACTGATTATGTTTATCACTTAGAACATAGTCGAGGGGAAAATTCTTGGTTTAGTAATCCACATATGCAATCAAATATGCAAGAGTGGGAAAAAATTCAAACTATGAATAAAGAGCAATTAAAAGAATATTATTCTAAGCAAAATTATCTTAAAAAATATGTTAGCATTTAATCAGATTGGAAATCTTGGTAGACTTGGAAATCAAATGTTCGAATATGCAGCAGTGAGAGGTATTGCTGCCAAGCATGGATATAATTGGTGTATCCCCCCATTCAACAGAAACGGTATTGAAAATTACAGTCTTCATCAGTGTTTTAAGTTAGAATCTGTTAAGGAGGAAAACTTAGCAGTCAGAGATGATTTTGGATATGTTCAGGAAAGGTTCTTTCACTTTGATGATGAACTCTTTGAAAATTGCCCAAATGATGTAAGTATTCACGGGTTCTTTCAATCTGAAAAATATTTCAAACATATTTCAGATGAAATTAGAAAAGACTTTACATTTCACGATGAGCATCTTGGACCATGTAAAGAAATGATGAGTTCCCTTGAAGGACAAGAACCGATTATGCTTCATGTTCGTAGAGGTGATCCTAATCTTACAGACCCTCGTGGATTTAAGTGGAGTTATACTCAGTGTTCTTCGCAACATCCTCCACAAACAATTGAATACTATGAAAAAGCATTAGCAGAGTTTGATGATGAGCAACCAGTTGTTATTTTTTCCGACTCTCCCGAATGGGTAAAGGAACAGGAGTTTTTCTCTGGTGATCGCTTTCTTCATTCTGAACCACAGGAAAAATATGCAGATGGTTCCTATACTCCATACTCCGATTTGTGCTTGATGTCTCTGTGTTCTCATGCTATTATTGCTAATAGTAGTATGAGTTGGTGGGGTGCTTGGTTAATTTCTAATCCAAATAAAAAGGTCATTGCACCTAAAAATTGGTTTGGACCTTCTTATGCCGATAAAGATACTAAAGACCTTTATGTAGAAAACTGGATTGTGTTATGAACCGTATTAATGATTACTCAGAATTAAAAAATAAAATAGTTTCTTGGATTCAAAATTATGCTTCTGAGAATAATATTAAATCTCTTGTAGTTGGAGTCTCTGGTGGAATTGATTCTGCCGTTGTCTCTACTCTCTGTGCCGAGACAGGACTTCCAACATATGTTTTGTCTATGCCTCTTCATTCATCTTTTAAAAATGATGAACTATCTGATTCTTATTCCAATGTATTGGAAGATAAGTATGATAATGTAACTAAAGTTAGAATTGATTTGACTGGTACATACGATCAACTTATGAAGTCATTTGATTTCTGGACAGGGGAAGGAGAGTTTACCAAGAATAATCTTGCAAATGCAAATACAAAGTCACGCATTCGTATGGTTACTTTGTATCAAGTTGCTGGATGTGTTGGTGGTATTGTAGTTGGTACTGGGAACAAGGTTGAAGATTATGGTGTAGGATTCTATACTAAGTATGGTGATGGTGGAGTAGATATTGCTCCTATTGCCGACCTGTATAAAACTGAGGTTTGGATGTTGGGGGAACATCTTGGTGTTGATGAACGGATTATTTCTGCACCTCCTACTGATGGACTTTGGGAAGATGGTAGAAGTGATGAATCTCAAATTGGTGCTTCTTACGCAGAACTTGAAGAGGCAATGGAATTTGGGACGGGCAGTGCAGTAAAGATTCTGCAAAGATTTAATACTCAAAACAAACATAAAATGATTCCTATTCCAACTTTTACTCTGTAATTATTATATGTCTTTACACTTATCGTTGGACATGAACGGAAATAAAACTGAGGGTGCGGGTGCTATGATGATGTACCCCATTATGCTCAGTTTTGTTTCCAAATTTTTTGGAGTTGAGTTTTCTTTTTCAGGAGTTAAAGACCTGTCTCACTTTGAGTATACTGATTATACTGGTGACAGTGAATCTTGGTCCAAATCATTTGAAGAGTTTTTTAATTTTCCTAAGTTAAAAAATCCAGATGAAATAATTAGAGGTTTTTCTTTTGATCAAAATCTTGTAAATTTTATTGCAGAAAATAGAAATACTAACAAAGAAATTTTAATTGAACTTCCTCAGCATGGTGCAACTTGGCCCATGATGTGTTTCTGTGAGCAGAATTCTGATATAATTTTTACTGAAGAGTTAGTAAAAGAGGCAAAGAATAATTTGCGATTTAGTGGAGAAAAATATTTCAATAATGATGAGGTAAATATTGCCCTACATATAAGGACGGAAAATCCAAAAGATGTTGATGCCTCTTCAACCGAAAGGGAACTTTATAATTATGAGAGAGATTTCTCTAGATATTTGAATCTGATTGACAGGTTGAAACAAAAATATTATAATAAGAAGACAGTTCTTCATATTTACTCTCAGGGATTTACTAATTCATTTGAAGAATTTGTAAATCTAACAACAGAAATGTTTGAAGTTAAACTTCATATAGATGAACATCCAATCAGTGACTTATATCATATGATATACTCAGATTGCTTTATTATGGCAAACAGTGCTTTTTCATATATTGCTTCATTTATGAGAACTGATTTGACCTATGTGAGAGATAATTTTTGGTGTTTCACTTATCCGTCAACAATTAAAGTAGACTATAATTTCAATATTCCATTATGACTGCAACAATTACCGAAGTAAAAAAGTTTTGGGATGATCGTCCCTGCAATGTCAGACATTCTTCAAAAGAGGTTGGTACTAAAGAATATTTTAATGAGGTAGAAAGAAAGAAATTTTTTGTTGAACCTCACATCCTTGACTTCACTGAATTTTCCAAATGGGAAGGTAAAAAAGTTTTAGAGATTGGTTGTGGTCTTGCTACAGTTGGTTTGAACTTTGCTCTTAATGGGGCAGATTATACTGGAGTAGAACTTTCTGAATCAAGTCTTGAACTTGCTAAACAAAGATTTGAAGTATTTGAGCAGACTGGAAAGTTTTATTCTGGAAACGCTGAAGAACTTTCAACCTTTGTCCCTGCAGAGACTTATGATTTGGTTTATTCTTTTGGGGTAATTCATCATAGTCCTCACCCAGAAAAGATTATTTCTGAGATTAAAAAGTATATGAACGAGAATAGTGTTCTCAAGATTATGCTTTATGCAAAAGACTCTTGGAAAAATTATATGATTGAGTCTGGTCTTGATCAACCAGAAGCACAGTATGGTTGTCCAATCGCTAATACATATACTAAGCAAGATGTGGTAGACTTGTTGGATGGATATGAAGTTCTATCAATTGAACAGGATCATATCTTCCCCTATCAAATAGAACCTTATAAGAATGGTGAGTATGTGAGACAACCTTGGTTTGAATCCATGCCTCCGGAAATGTTTAGAGTTCTTGAAAAAAATCTTGGTTGGCATTTACTTATTACAGCAAAACTAAAATGAAAGTAGGAGTTATTGGGGCAGGTAGACTTGGTATTTGCTTTGCCCTTCTTTTAGAAAAAGCAGGTTATGAGGTTGTAGCCTCTGATGTTAGAGAAGACTATGTAAATGGTCTTCTACAAAGAACCATTGATACTCACGAACCAGAAGTTCAGCAACTTCTTTCTGAAGCAAAGAATATTACATTTAAAACTGGAAACTATGATGTTATCCGAGAGTGTGATGTTCTTTATACTCTGGTAGCGACGCCATCTCTTCCTGACGGAAGTTATGATGTTAGTGCTGTTTGGGGTGTTATCAATGATATTCAAAATGCTCCAGACCTTGGGATTGAAGTTAAAGGTAAATGTTTTGTAGTTGGATGTACAACTAATCCGGGTGATTGTGATAATTTTCAATCCCAACTCAATGCTTATGGCGTAGATGTTTACTATAATCCTGAGTTTATTGCTCAGGGAAATATTATTAAGGACCTGCAGAATGCAGATATGGTCCTTGTTGGTGGACCCGAAGGTCAGTATCGCCCATTCATTGAAGAAATTTATAATAGAATTCAAGTAACAGAACCAAGAATTTATTTTATGTCAACGACTGCTGCAGAGTTAGTTAAACTTGCAGTCAATTGTTTCTTAACTACCAAGATTAGTTATGCAAATATGGTTGGCGAAGTCATGTCTCTTGCTGGTCTTGAAGAAGAAATTGATCATGTTCTTAAAGCAATCGGTTCTGATACAAGAGTTGGTAGTAAATATCTGAAATATGGATATGGATTTGGTGGTCCGTGCTTACCAAGAGACAATCGTTCTTTTGCTGCTTATGCAAAAAAACTTGGTTTAGAATATAACCTTGGAAAAACAACTGATGACTTTAATAATGAACACGCAAAGTTTTTGAAAACCTACTTTATCAAAAAGAACGAGAATAAAATTCCATTTGCTTTTCATTACATTTCATATAAAGAAGGAACTGATATCCTTACCGAGAGTCAGCAGTATCGTCTTTGCTTAGACCTTCTCGATGAGGGTTATAAAGTATATGTACTTGACAATCAAGCAATTCTTGGTCAAGTAAAAGATTTCCTAGAATCAAAATATGGAGATAGAGTTGTGGTTGATGGAATTCCCAATGAAGAGGTATACTGGATTGATTTGTGATGGATTTTAATAAATTGGATAAGAATAAATCAGCATACAAACTAAAAAATATTGGACCCATTTATTATCTTAATCTTGATGGACAGCAAGAAAGGAGAGAATATATGGAGTCCCAATTTAAATATTGGGAAGTTGAAAATTATACACGCATCTCTGCATACGATGGTCGTGAAGATGACTTAAGTGATATTATAATAGGTCGCTATCCTGAAAATATGACATCGGGTGAGATTGGATGTATTACATCTCACCTTAAGGCAATAAAGCATTGGTATGAAACCTCAGATAGTCCATATGCAATCATCATGGAAGATGATTGTAATCTTGATTTGGTGAAATACTGGGATTTTAATTGGTCAGATTTTTATGCACATATTCCATATGATTGGGATGTAGTTCAAATCGCAATCATTTGTACTGGTGATTTGCATGTTAGATTGCATAAGAGATTTGTTAATGACTTTTCAACAGCTTGCTATCTTATTAATAGACATCATGCAGAAAAGTTATTGAAGTTCCATGTCCGTGGAGAAAAATATAAACTGGATAATGGAGTCAAACCTCGTCCAGTTGCGGATGATTTGATTTATAATTCTGGAAATACATATTCAATTCCTCTTCTCTTTTATAGAATTGAACTTGGATCATCTATTCATCCGGAACATGTTGATATTTTTCATAAAGGAAATCACACTGCACTCTCCGAATTTTGGGAGCAAAATGGTTCTAAAATTAAAATAGAAGAATACATGGATTATGATCCATATCTGGGGAGAATAACCGAAAATTCTACTTCTCAGCAAAACACTTGACAAAATTTAAGAATCTCTCTATACTAAATAAGTACTTAAGAATTCAGTTGTAATTCTTAACATTTGTCCTATAGTACATAAAAAATAATTTTATGAAACTCAAACAACTGATGCTTGCACCTGTTGCTCTGGGAATGGTTGCTCCTGTTGCTGCGAATGCGGCAGACCTTAACATGGCAGCAGTCAACCAATATGCAACCTCTGAGCAGGTCACAAGCGTCTCACAACTGTCTGATGTTCAACCTACGGATTGGGCATATCAGGCACTCAGCAACCTTGTAGAGCGTTATGGTTGCGTTGCTGGTTATCCAAATGGCACCTTCAGTGGTGGCAAAGCAATGACTCGCTATGAGGCAGCAGCACTTCTGAATGCTTGCTTGGATCGCGTAACAGAAAATACTGATGAACTCAAGCGTCTTGCTAATGAGTTCCGTGATGAACTCACTGTTATTCAAGGTAAGGTTGCAAGTTTGGAAACCAAAGTAGGTGCTCTTGAAGCAACTCAGTTCTCTACCACCACAAAACTTCGCGGTGAAGCAAACTTTGTTCTTGGTGGTGTAGATAATGCTTGGACTCCCGGTTCAACTGCAAGTACGAATGTTGGTAATACTGCATTCAACTATGATCTTCGCCTGAACTTTGACACATCGTTCACTGGTAAAGATCTGCTCCGCACTCGTCTGCGTTCTGGCAACTTCTCCAGTCAACCCTTCGGTTCTTCTTCTTCTCTGTTCAAACTGGATAAGGCAGAGAGTACCGCAAATGCAGTTACTCTCGACCGTCTCTACTATCAGTTCCCTGCACTTGCTAAGGGTGTAACTCTGACTGCTGGTGCTCTGGTTCGTAACACTGAAATGACCTGGATTCCTACTGCATATAAGTCGGAAGTTCTTGACTTCTTCCAACTTGCTGGTGCTCCTGGCGTCTATAACAAGGCAACTGGTGCTGGTTTTGGTGCCCAGTGGTCACAAGGTAAGAAAGGTTTTGTTGCTGGTCTGAACTATGTTGCTCAAAATGGTGGCGATTCCACCAAAGGTGAGTTCAACGAAAAGGGTGCCCTGAACACTCTGGCACAGATTGGTTATCGTGCTCCTAACTACGGTATTGCATTCGGTTATCGTTATGGTACTGAAGGCACTCGTGTTCGCACCTTTAATGGTGTTGCTGGTGCTTCTGGTGCTCTTGCTCCAGGTCAAACCTCCAACGGTTATGCTCTGAGTGCTTACTGGCAACCCTCTAAGTCTGGCATTGTTCCCTCGGTATCTGCTGGTTATGGTTGGAACACTGTAAGTCTGAATGCTGAAGGTGCAGCAACTCCTGCTGGTGCTACCGATTCTCAAACTTGGTATGCTGGTCTTCAGTGGAGTGATGTACTTGCCAAGGGTAATTCTGCAGGTTTTGCTGTGGGTCAACCTGGTAATGCAGAAGGACTGGATGAGGATGCAACGATGTGGGAAGTATTCTACAAGTATCGTGTAAGCGATAACATTACTATTACTCCTGCAGTGTTCTATGCTTCTAACAACCAAGCATTCACTGATGCTTCTTCCAACTTTGGTGGTGTAATCCAAACCAAATTTACTTTCTGATAAACTGAAAGTGTGATAACATGGAGGGGATAAAACCCCTCCTTTTCTATGGAGATTTATGAAATACGATATTAAAGATATTAACCTTGCCGAACTTGGCAAACAACGAATTGAATGGGCAGGAAGAGAGATGCCTGTTCTTAAACAAATTCAAGAAAGATTTGCAAAAGAAAAACCACTTGAGGGAGTACGTTTAGTCTCTTGCAATCACGTTACAACAGAAACTGCACACCTTTGTATTGCACTTAAAAATGCTGGTGCAGATTCTATGCTGATTGCAAGTAATCCACTTTCTACTCAGGATGATGTTGCTGCTGCTCTTGTAAAGTATTGGGACATCCCCGTATTTGCAATCAAAGGAGAAGATAGTGACACTTATATTAGACATATTAATACCGCTCTCGATCATCGTCCTAATATTATTATTGACGATGGATCTGATGTTGTAGCAACTTTAATTAAGGAACGCCCAGAACAGATTGCTGATTTGATTGGAACTACAGAAGAAACTACTACTGGTATTGTTCGTCTCCAAGCAATGATTAATGATGGAGTGCTCAAGCATCCTGCAATCAATGTAAACGATTCTCAGACTAAGCACTTCTTTGATAATCGTTATGGTACTGGTCAATCAACTCTGGATGGTATTATTCGTGCTACCAACATTCTTCTTGCTGGTAAGACTGTAGTTGTTGCTGGATTTGGTTGGTGTGGTAAGGGTGTTGCTCTCCGTGCTAAGGGTATGGGTGCAAATGTGATTGTTACTGAGATTGATCCAGTAAAAGCAATTGAAGCAACTCTGGAAGGTTATAGAGTGATGCCTATGGTTCAGGCAGCGATTCTTGGTGATATTTTCATTACTGTGACTGGCAATAAAAATGTTATTGCTTATGACCATATGAAGTGGATGCGTAGTGGTGCTATTGTTTGCAACTCTGGTCACTTTGATAATGAGATTGATGTGAAATCTCTGGAAGAAAAAGCAACAGAAATTAAAGAGGTTCGTCCTTTTGTTAAGCAGTACAAACTTCAACATAATGAAGTTGTGGTAATTGCAGATGGTCGCCTCGTAAATCTTGGCGCTGCTGAAGGACACCCTTCTGCTGTGATGGATATGAGTTTTGCAAATCAGGCACTTGCTGTAGAATATCTTGTTCAGAATCAAGGTAAACTTGCTCCTGGTGTTTATCCCGTTCCTGCAGAAAAGGATGCGGAAATTGCAGAACTTAAACTTTCTGCAATGGGAATTTCGATTGATAAACTCACTGAGGAACAAGAGAAATATATTAACTCTTGGTGTGAGGGAACTTGAACCTTAACCTTCTCTTAGTGGACTTTAATTTTCATTTCCTTTAGAATTTCTTTGTAGTTATTCACTTTTTATGAAACTCAAAAACTTTATTTCTATTAGTCTTGCTCTTGCTCCTGCTGCTGCATTTGCTGGGACTACTTTGAACGGTGCAGGTGCCACCTTCCCAGCACCTCTTTATCAACGATGGTTCCAAGATTATGCACGAACTTCTGGGAGTAGGGTTAATTATCAGTCCGTTGGTTCTGGTGCTGGTGTTCGTCAATTCCTTGCGGGAACGGTTGATTTCGCAGCAAGTGACGAACCCATCAAACCCGCAGAAGCGGCAAAAGTGAAGCGTGGTGTTGTCCAGATCCCTATGATTGGTGGAACGATTGCTGTTGCTTACAACAATCCTAGTTGCACTCTGAAACTCACTCAAAAGCAAACTGTTGATATTTTTGCTGGTCGTATTAAAGACTGGAAGCAAGTCGGATGTGCTGCTGGTCCGATGAAAGTTGTTCATCGTTCTGATGGTTCTGGAACTACTTTTGCATTCACCAACTCTTTGGAAGCATTTGGTGGTTGGACTTATGGTGTAGGTAAGTCTATTAATTGGCCTACTGGTGTTGGTTCAAAAGGTAACGAAGGTGTTTCTGGTACTATCAAAAACACTCCTGGTGCTATTGGTTATGTGAATACTGGATTTGTTCGTGCCAACAAACTTAAAGCAGCAGTTATTCAAAACAAGGCAGGTAAGTTTGTCGGTCCTTCCGCTGTGACTGGTGCTGCTGCTCTGAATAGCATTACTCTGGATGCAAACCTTGCTGGCGAAAATCCCAATCCCTCTGGAACAAATGCATATCCAATTTCTACTCTGACTTGGATCCTTGCATATAAGAAAGGTAATGGTGCTAAGACTGATGATATCCGTGCTGCTCTGAACTATGCTTTGAGCACAAAAGCACAGATGATTGCTGATGATTTGGGTTATGTTCCTCTTGCAGGTTCGGTTCTCAACAAATCACGCATTGCTGTTGGGCGTATTGGTCAGTAATTCCTAACAAAACTAGGTATAAATGACTACGAGGGGTGCTTGACACCCCTTTATTTTTGCTATATAATTGTGTAACAATTCGTAATAAAACGAAAAATGACTGTAACAAAAAACGAGTTTGGGCAAATGAATATGTTTGCCAAAGAACCCGCGATGTATATGACCAAGGAAGACCTTGAGCGTTATGGCATCGAACCCTATGCAGAAAAAGCGGAGAAAATGAATGGACGCTGGGCTATGGTCGGCATTGTTGCTGGCGCTATTTCTTATGCTCTCACTGGGCACCTCTTCTTTGGAGTAGTTTGAGACTTGACAATGACTTCAACTATCTTTACAATAACATCAGTTGCCTTTTTTGTTTTACTGGCAGCATCCGTTGAAAAAATTTGCGAGACTTACTAATGACCGTTTTTAATGTCACTCTCCAATCCCCTGATGGCACCGAAACTACTATCAAATGTCCTGATGACCAGTACATCCTTGAAGCAGCAGAAGAGGCAGGTGTTGACCTCCCTTCATCGTGTAAGGCAGGCGCTTGCTCTGCCTGTGCTGGCAAACTCATTTCTGGCACCGTTGACAACGAAGAACAATCGTTCCTTGATGATGATCAACAAGCAGAAGGTTGGGTTCTCACTTGCGTTGCTTATCCCACAAGTGATTGTGTAATTCTTACTGAACAGGAAGAGAATCTGTGAGCACTGCTGGTATGCTAGGGCAGTTCGCAATTGCCCTTCAAGAACTTGGGTGGAATGCTGATGATGAAATCTCGGTGGAGATTGGAGGAGTAGCAGTAACAGGAACTGCTACCAGTCCAAATGCAAATCCAAAATGGGCAAAACCATTTGGAACTGTATCCTACCAAAACGATGCTTTCATCGTAATTAAAAACAAATCGAGGAACCCAGTTGTTCCTTCACAACCAAATCCTGAACTTAAACAACACCACCTTTATCAAGGAGAAAACAAATGAAAAATCTTTTTACTGAAAAAGCTGAGCGTATTAATGGTTGGTTTGCAATGATTGGTTTTGTTGCAGCCGCTGGTTCTTATCTTACTACCGGTCAAATTATCCCCGGTGTGTTTTGATAGAGGTCAAAATGCGTAAAGAGCAATATCAAGTTCCACAAGTACAATTTGTATTCCGTGAGAATAGTGAGTTTGTAAATCGTACATCCGCAGAACTATTCAATGGAAAGCGTGTGGTCATTTTTAGCCTGCCTGGTGCTTTCACTCCTACTTGCAGTGCCTATCAGCTACCTGGATTCGAAGAGAAATACGACGACTTTATTGGTAGTGGCATCGACGCTATTTACTGCATCTCTGTTAATGATGGGTTTGTGATGAATGCCTGGGCACAAGACCAGAACATTGAGAAAGTAAAACTCATTCCAGATGGAAATGCATATTTCACACGCTCTATGGGAATGCTTGTTAGTAAGTCCAACCTTGGTTTCGGTGATCGCTCTTGGCGTTATGCTGCAGTCGTGGATAACGGAATCATCGAGAAACTGTTTGTTGAACCAGGACAGCGCGATAATGCCCCTGAAGATCCTTATGTTGAGACTACTCCAGAAAATGTTTTTGAATATGTAAAATCTACGGTTCGAGAAACTGTTACTGCCTGAAGATAATCAAGCGCCCAAAAAGGCGCTTTTTTTATAAATATCTTCAGTGTTTATAGAGATAATCCATGACCCTAGATCTTCATAACTTTTTTAAGTTTTATGATGATAGCAATTCAAATCATGTTGCAGCGGTTCAGTGGTTAGAAGATAATCTTCCTCCCCAATTTTTAGACGATGCGGAGACAGATTGGATTGGAATTTTTAGAACCAAACCCCCTACACCAGCGGTTCTAAACGTTCCATATTTCAATCAAGTAGATAACTACAGAGATGCACATAGAACTTGCAACTCTTCATCGTGCGCTATGTGTCTTGCGTTCCTCAAGCCAGGAAGCATTAAAGGTGACGATGAATACGTCAAGAAAGTATTTGCGATTGGTGATACAACGGACCATGCCGTACAGACGAAGGTTCTGGCAGGTTATGGCGTTAAGTCACACTTTAGTTACAATCTATCTTTTGCTGATATTGATAAAAGTTTGGACGCTGGGAAGCCCGTTGTTATTGGCATACTCCATAGGGGTTCTCTTTCTGCACCTACTGGTGGGCACATGTGCGTTGTAATTGGTAAGACTCCAGACGGAAAAGGATATTACGTTAATGACCCATATGGATCATTGAATGATAACTATACTGGTCCTGTAACTAACGGTAAGAAAACAATCTATACCAAAGCAGTTCTTAAGCACCGTTGGTGTCCAGGAGGCAATGATGGGTGGGGCAGAATCTTCGATTAGATTTAAGGCAAAAATGCTTAAAGTGATCAAAGAACTTACAAATCATGGAAAGCACGTAGAAGCAAACGAACTTTATCAACGGTATTTCGGAGAAAACAATGGCAAGAATCGATTTACATAACTTCTTCAAGTTTTATGACGAGAAGAACCCCAACCACGTTAAAGCAGTGCAGTGGTTGGAAGATAACCTCCCAGTCAAATATCTAGAAGATAATATTGATTGGGCGGAGATTTATAGAGGAAAAAAGACTAGTGCTGCACCAGCAACCACTGCTGCTGCAGCTCCTGTAACAGGTGGTGATGATGTTCCTCAAATGGGCATCAAGTTAATCAAAGAGTTTGAGGGATGTCATCTGAAGGCATACCCAGACCCCTTGACTGGTGGACTTCCAATCACTATTGGTTGGGGATCTACTCGCAAGAAGGATGGATCACCCTTCAAAATGGGTGATACCCTAACACAGGCAGAAGCAGATGAACTTCTTATCGAACAATGTAAGAAAGAGTTCCTTCCTGCTCTGCGTAAAATCCCTCATTGGAATGAAATGTCAGATGGAAAAAGAGGCGCTCTGCTCAGCTTTGCTTATAATCTTGGTGCCGGTTTTTACGGTGGCGATAACTTTAATACTATTACTAAACGCTTGAAAAATAAGGAGTGGGATTTAGTTCCTGATGCTCTTTATCTCTATCGCAATCCTGGTTCTAATGTAGAAGCAGGACTTGCACGTAGAAGAAAAGCAGAGGGTGAATCCTGGAAGAAGGGATAAATAGTTACAATCATAACTGATTCTTGATCTTAAATGGTCTGAATCTACATAGTCCGAATCCTCTGTGATTCGGTGATTACTTTACTTTTAAACATAACTTCGGTTTGTTTTGTTTAGTACACACTGAACTCACAGAGGACTTTCTATGTCTTACGCTACAAGGGCGCTTGCTGTAGCGTCTGCTCTTTTAATGGGGGCATCAACAGCAGCATTAGCAGAAACAATATCTGGAACAGATTTCGAGACTGGAGATACTTCAGGATGGAATACTGGAACTCAAACAGGAACATTAGATGCCACAATCGACGGAGGAGGAACTGGTGTTAGTGTCGTAGATAATCCAGTTATCTTTAATGCCGGTTCTTTCCCAGCACAAGGAAGTCCAACATTACAAGATGGTTCTCCTAATCCATATTACGCACCCGCAGTAACACCAACCACTTGGGAGTTTGCTCCTTACGGAACCGCAGGTGCAGCACTACAACCAAATGGACAGCAAACATTCGACCAGGCAACAGAAGCACTTGGTTTAACCGCAGAACAAAATCAAGCAATAAGAGACCTTCTTATTCAACAGCAACAAGCATCTGGACTTGGAAATCCAAATCCTACTGATGCTGCTTGGATTACAAAATCAGTCACTTTGGAGACTGGAAAAGTTTATACAATGTCTTGGAACTACATTGGAACGGACTATGTTCCTTTCAATGATGGTTCTATTACTTCACTTGTTTATCAAGGAACTGGAACTTCTCCATCAGTAACAGTTAATAACCAACTTCAAAACTATGCATTACTTGGATTTACTAATCCAGGAACTGGTGATTATTCAACAGGTTCTTTTGGTTCTACTGGATGGCAGTATTCAACTTATCAAGTAGGTGCTAATGGTGATTATCTCTTGGGATTTGCAGTATTCAACCTTGGAGATACCGCACTATCACCAGTTCTTTTAGTTGATAGTCAACCTGGAACTACAACAGCAAATGGTGAAGAATTCACTCCTGTTGCTCCAAATAATCCAGATGCTCCATCTGTTGATGAGGTAGCACCAACTCCAACTCCTACACCAGAGCCAACTCCTGAACCTACACCAGAGCCAACTCCCGAACCAACTCCTGAACCTACACCAGAGCCAACTCCCGAACCAACTCCTGAACCTACACCAGAACCAGAACCAACACCAGAGCCAACTCCTGAACCCACTCCTGCTCCTGCTCCTGAACCTACACCAGAGCCAACTCCTGAACCACAACCACCAACATTATTAAACTCTGTGACTGTTCCTGCACCAGGACTTCCAGTTGTTGTTACCACAGAAGTAACTCATAAGGCATCTGAGAAGGATGGAGTTCAAAAGATTAGAAGAGACTTTGCAACCACAACTCAAACTCCTTTATTAAGACAGGATACTTATAGTGATGGAACCGTTGTAGCATCATTACTTCTTTCTGTTGATATTGAAAATAATCATGATGTTCTTTCTGGACGCACTGACCAGCATGAAGTTTTAGATAAGATTGGTGGTGGATTACAAAATCTGTTTATTTACGAACCAACTGAACCAACCACAGACAGAGTAAGAGTATTCAATAACAACTATTATGCCTGGTCTTCTGGTGATTATGGATACAATGGTAAGACTTTAATCATTGGTGGTGGATTAGAGATTGATATTAAACCAACCTGGACTATAGGTGGTCAATATAATAATATGAACATTGATTTGGGTGGTGTTGATAGTACTTCTAAACTCCTCAAAAATCATTATGGAATATTCAATATGTTCCGTGGAAATACATTCTCACTCTTAACAAATGCTGGATACTCCCAGAACAAATATAATGTATCCAGAAATGTTCAGAGTGTCTTCAATAATGAAAGTTCAACAGAAGGAAAAGAGTGGTTTGTAAATAACAGACTATTCTGGCATCTCAATAAGAATGTAACTCCATTTGTTGGATACACTGTTGGTAACTATCAGAGAGATGGATTTACTGAGAAAGGTTCTATTCAATCCAGAAGAACTGTTGATGCTATAAACAAAACTTCACATTCTGGTGAGGTAGGTCTAAATATTTCACACCGTTTTGGTGGAAAGAAAAAGGATTTATTTGGAGTAACTATTGGTGGTTCTTATGAAACCAGTGGAATGATTGAAGCATCTGCTTCTGTTGATTATAAGGAAATGGTTATTATTGAAGGAATACATCAAATTAATGATGGAGTTTCTAACACAGCAGTATCTGCAAAACTTAAATTTAAGTTCTGAAATCCTAAATAACAAAGACACTTCATCAAAAGACTGATGGATAATCCAAATAAAAGAGAAAAGTGTATGAGTACTGTTATTCGTATAGCGATTTTGGGTTGGTCCGCTGCTCTTCTTACTGCCAGTTATGCTGGGGCTCTATCTAAGATGGATCCTACTTTTATTGCTACTGTATTCACAGCATCTGCTGCAACTTTCGGTATTAATACAATGAAGAAGGGTGGCGATGAAGATGAGAAGAAAGAAGAACCACGCAGAGAAGTTGTAGTAGAACCTACTCCAGAACCACCAGCACCAGAAGTTGCTGCTGAACCAACTCTTGAAGAAAGAGTTGAAGCACTTGAAGAAGGTCAAGTACAACCTCGCACAGGTGGCGCATAATGGCAAAGTCAGCAAACAAAGGTAAGAAAGGTTCGGCAGGTTCTGCTAATAACAAAAAGCAGAATTCTGGCAATGCGAACGCCAAAAAGGCAAAGAATGGTGGAAAGAAAAAATGATTGAATTTGTTACTTTGGTGGTTGTTGGTCATGTGTTAGTTGGACCTAACTTATGTCAAACTGATTTTTTAAGTGATAATCAAATTTACACATTTATATACCAATGCCAAGAGAATGGAACACTCCAAAACGAGAGTGTTGGAATGCTCCCATCCACCAAATACTCAAAGCTATAGATAATCACACCCGTCTTCATATGGAGACGGGTGATTTTTGGCATGAAGAACAGGCCCAGATCTTGAGAAAATATGTCAAAGATTTGAAAATCTGGATTCATAAACAAGAAGGATGGTGGGATGAATGAAAAAAATTCTCACAGCAATTAGTTTATCATTAGCATTGATTTCTCCAGTAGCAGCAGAATCAATAATTAAAACACAACCAACTGTAAAACCTTATAGTTTATCAGCAATGGGTTGTATGATACTTTTGGAATGTACTGAAGGAGTAGAAAGACTTACAGTAGATTCTGAATTACTAAAAGATCCAGACTTTGATCCATTTAGAGAAGAACTAAAAGCAATCATTGCAGGACTTGATAAACTTGGAGTTCCTGTTTATGTTGCACCAGAAAGATATTTCACACCAAGGACAGTAGGATTATATAAACCAGAATATAATCGTTTCTTTGTAAATGAAACTCTTCTTAAAGATCCTAGAGAGTTTCTAGGAACAATGAGACACGAAGGATGGCATACAGTTCAAGACTGTATGGGTGGTGGATTAAAAACATCTTTTATGGCACAGGTTCATCAAGATAGTGAGATCCCTGCCTGGGTTATGAAATCTACAAGATTGACTTATGAAACGATGGGTCAAGGTCGTGCAGTTCCTTGGGAAGCAGATGCTAACTGGGCAGAAGAACAATCAAATGTCACTGCAGAAAAGTTAGAAATGTGTGCTAAGGGTCCACTGTGGGAACAGATGAGACCAACTCCAATGACAATGGATTGGCTGATTGGTTGTGGATGGATGAAACCACAAGAGGGTAAGTATCCATATTATCCAAACAAGAAAGCAGAATATTGTGTAGAAGGTAAGTTTTAATGAGCGACTTTCCTTGGGGAGTAATTATAATATTGGGGTCTGGTCTTATCTTTACTTTATATGTAATCTACTACATATTACGATTAGCACACGAGGAAATGAAAAATGAAGAACCTAGCAATCATTCTGTCAACAACAAGTCTTCTCATTAGTGGAGCACTTTGCTATGGTGCTTATGTGACTTATAAAAAAGCGGAAGCAATTTTAAACAACCCAGAACAGTTCGTTGGTAAGGTTGTGGAGAATCAAGTGAATAAAGCATTTGAGAAACTACCAATTCCCAAACTAAATACTGGGAGTATTAAGTTTCCTTTCTAATGGCAGACAAAGACCCGTATATCTATAGAATCAAATCAGTATATAAGGTAGTAGATGGCGACACTATTGATGCTGCTATTGACCTTGGGTTTGATATCTCCCTTACTAAACGAATTCGTCTTGCTGGTGTCGATACCCCAGAGAGCAGAACAACTGATGCTAAAGAAAAGGCACTTGGTCTTGAAGTTAAAGAATGGCTCAAGAAAAAGTTAGAAGGTCAAACTGACATTATTGTCAAAACAGAACTCCCAGATTCTACCGAAAAGTACGGAAGAATTCTTGGACATTTGTTTATTGGGGATGCTGAAGTATCCGCAGTCAATAAAAAGAAATCAGTCAATCAAATGATGATTGATGAAGGATTTGCTTGGGAATATTCTGGTGGCACTAAAAAGAAAGATTTTGCTCTATTAGAATCAAAAAGACAAGCGAGCAGATAATTTCTTAGCAATCTTTTTAGGAGGGGCATAGAGAGACTTAAATCTTTCTTGCCCCTCTTTTGTGAATTTATCTTTTACTGGTTCATCAATAATCACTTTATTCTCAATTTCATATAGGGTATTCTTTTCAATCTCATCACGGATATATTGTTCTACATTATCTGTTTGTGCAACAAGTCTTGTTCCCTCTGATGAATATTCAAAAATATCAATATGACCTGCTTCTGCCATCACATAATGGAGAACAGGTTTAACTTGTTTGATTTTAATTTTAAACTTATTCTTTGTTGCTTCTTTGATAAATGGTTCAGCAGCATTCTTCAATACATTTAAAACTGCTGTGGATGCCATTGTAGCAGCAGTTGTGACTACTGCGACAGCACCAGCCGTAGCAACAAGAGAAGGGTCAGGTAAATTAATATCGACACCATAAACAGAAAATGTTGGTTGTGGTTTATCTGCTGGAACTTCTGCAACTGGAGTAGGAGTTTGAGTAGGGGGGGTTTGAACAACCTGAGGCAGTTGAGGAGGGGGGGTAGTATCTGGTAACCCCCTTGTTTTTTCTTCTTTTTCTGATGCTTGTTTTTGACGTTCTGCATTTACTGCAGCATCAAACTCTGCTTGAGTGGGAACATTAATAATTGGATACTTGATTGCAGTATTTGGAACATCAACAATAGGAACTTCTAATCCACGAACAACAGGTGTTTCTACACTACGAACATTTGGTCTATCTATAGTCGAGATTACAGATGGACCAGATATTCGATTGATGTTTGCACTTGGTATGTTAATCGGATTATTTCCGATTATTGGTCTTAGATTTGGATTATCAATTAGTTGTATTGGTTCCATTTTTCAACCTTTCTTCTCTTTTTCTTTGTTGAGCGGCTAATTGCTTCTCTCTAATTTTTTGTTTAGTTTCTTCACTCATCTTTACGCCATAACGAGAATTATTTTTTCCACTTCTATCTGGTTGATTTGCTCTCATTTTTTCTAATGCTTCTGGGGTATGCCCGCCTGTTGTTGGACTAACCCACTCCCCACTTTCAACTCTTCTCTTTGCCGCCTCACTAATTTTTTGTCTAACCTCTGGTCTTTTTGCTGGATTTTTTTCACCAACTAATTTTCCTTTTGCTGCCTCACTTAATTTCTGTTTTACTTCTGGTGTGTGTGAAATGTACTGACTTCCTCCACCTATTGTATTATTATATCCTTGTTCGTATGAGTTATATTTTTTAATATAGAAAGTTTCTTTTTTGTCAAGATTTGTAATATTACATTCTTCTAAAAGTTCTATTATAAAGTTTTCCTTTCCATATTTTTGAATGGCGTGTGATATTGCCGTTTTTTTACTATGTTGTTGGTGTTCTTTAAATCTTTGTTCAAGAGTTAATTTTGTTTGTCCTACATATACTTTATTATTGATTGTATTTCTAATTAAATAGATTTTTCCCATATGGTTAGACTTTGAACTTATATTATTATTTATACAAATTAAGAAGTTCAAAGTCTAACCTATTTTGTTATTTTAGAAACAACTTGTCCATTTCCAGTCATTAAATATCCATTCGGAGATGGTCCAACTATATCGGCGCACACTTTCCCATAGGGACTTTCTGGGTGAAAGAAACCTCCATTTTTAATCATTTCAAGGCAAAGTTTTCCTCTTACTAATTCAAAATCTAAACGACTTTTTTCTACTTCACTTTGTTGTCTAGCAATTTCAGTCTCTGCTCTTCTCTTACATAAGTTCATTAGATTGTTATCTAATGGAATATTAAGACCAGCAGAGATACCCCAGTTTCCATTGCGTGATGCAAAGGATTCTGGATCATCACTATTGTTGTTGCTACTCATAGCAAATGGTGAGATTGAAAAAGTTGCACCTTGACAACTTACTCCACCACCATAAGTATTGAGTGCATATGGTCCTTGAAGAACTTGTACTGCTTGGTTTGTTACGTTTCCTGTAGCACTTGCACTTGGTCCAGCAATGTTTGTATTGCTAGGTGCAGGAGTGCTTTGAGCAAATGCAGTCCCTGTTGAGATTATTGCGTAAAGACAGAGATTGATGTAGTGGTTGATTGAGTTTCTGTTGTGCGATCTATCCATGTTTCTTTTGCCACTCCAGGTCCGAGATAGGTTTCACTGAACTGGAATGGAGCACCAGGAGTTATAATACTATATTCCGAGTCCTTATTTGGATTTCCAGGAATATTGATGTTCGTTCCAGTTACAGTGTATGATTCGCCAGTAGTATATTCAACTTGACGAATAGATTCTATAATCTTTGTAGTAGATTCTGTGGTTGCATTGATTGTGCCTCTTGTGAAATTAGGCACAACACTCTCAGCGTAAACGGGAGTACAGATGACTCCCGTTGCTAAAAGCAAAACGGGAGTTAAATGTCTCATTTGAATACACTCAGTTCGATTGTTCTTTGGGCAATACCACTTGTTCCTGCACCACCAGCAGTAACAGTAGGAACACCAGTTGGAGAAAGAGTACCTGCAAGGGTCCCTTTTTCACCACCAACTTGAGTTACACTATCTCCATAAAGATTGGGAGTTCCAATAACACCATTTGTTACTGTTTGGGTAGTTACGGGAGTATCAGCAGCATTAAAACTTTCGGAGAAAGTAAATGCCTGACCTGGAGTATTGATATCATAGGTTCCAGCACCACCAACACCACCAAAGGATGTTGCTTGGACATTGGTTCCTGATGTAGAGTATGATGCACCTATTCTGGTTGATTGAACAGCAGCACCATCAACTTTTAGTTGAACAGAATCGGTGATTCTTGAGGTGATTTCAGCAGCACTGACGGGAATGGTAAAGAATAACGAAAAGGCAAATAATAGTCTTTTCATTTTTCTTGTGTAGGTGAACACTTTAAATATTTAGTAGATGATGGTATAATAAATATTTCTAACGAAAATTTGAAGAATATAAGTGGCACTAAAAAAACCATCAGAGTTATTTAATAAAAAAGAAATTTCTGGAGTTTTTGAAACTCCAGAGATCTCTTCAAATATTTCTGAAAGTTATGATAAATTTTTAAATACTTTTGAGAAAATAAATCAGATTTCTGAAAAAGTTGAAGATTTATCACAACAACTTTCTGAAAAATTAAGCAGGACTGATCTTGAGAATGCAATGCTTTCTCAATTGATGATTCTTGATGAAAATTTTAAAACAATTCAAAATCAAGTTAAAGGATTAAATAAAAAGGATTTAAAAGAATTTAAAAGTAGTCTATTAGATCTTACTGGTATTGTAGAGGATCTTGTACAAAATGAGATTCCGAAATATAAAAAACAATTTACAAAGAATGAACTTTTTATTGAAGACCGAATAGATAGTCTTAAAAAAGTTGTAGAAGAAAATATTTTAGATATCAGAGAAGATATTGAATCAAAATTTGATGATATAGTTAATGTTGTTGATAGTAATGTAGAATATTTTAATCAACAATTACATGAGACTTTTTCAGAAGTAAATAAAACAAAAGATGATTATTATAAAGGACTTGCTGATGTAAAAGCAGATGTTGCGATTAATGAGCAACATATTAAAAATATAGACAACTATTTACAAGAACATCATAAACAATTGGTTGATCTTAAAGAAGAAGTTTTTGTAGAAATTGAAAAAATTTCATTAGGAAATTTTCAAGAAAATATTGAAAGACTTGAAAAAAAGATTGATTTTATTAAAGAAACTTATTCTAAAATTGAACCTGAAATTATTGTTGAAGAAGTTCTTAAAGAAGGATCATTTGCAGAACCACCTGAAGTTAAAAATAGTGATCCATTAACCCCACTGAATCAAAATTTTGTAACACTAGATCAACTTCAACAGCATTATAGATTATTCATAAATCGTATTCAACAACAAATTGCTACAATTGGTGGTGGAGGAGAAACACGTTTAAAATATCTTGATGATATTGTTGGTATCGCAACGAATCCAAGTGTTTATGATGGAAAGTTTCTTAAGTATGATCACTCTTTAGGTAATTTTGTATTTGAAACTGTTTCTGGTGGTGGGGGAATCTCACTTGCTGATTTATCGGTAACGGTATCTCCTTCTGGAATTTCTACACTTAATTATGATAATTCAACTGGAGTTTTTAATTACACTCCTCCAAATTTAATAGGATATGCAACTGAAGGTTATGTAAACCAACAAATTACTAATTTAATAGATTCTGCTCCAGAATCATTGGATACATTGAATGAATTGGCAGCAGCATTAAATGATGATGCTAATTTTGCTACAACAATAACTAATGCTTTGTCACAAAAAGCAAATTTAAGTGGATCTAATTTTACAGGAGTAGTTACTGCCATTAATTTTAATGGGGACCTTATTGGAACTGCAACTACATCATATTATTTGGATAATCAACCTGGATCTTATTACTTAGATTATAATAATTTAACTAATACTCCATCTATTCCTTCTGATACTGGAGATCTTACTAATAGTGTTGGATTTATTACTTCAGGTGCTTTATCTGGACTATCTACATTCTCTGGAGATTATAATGATCTAATTAATAAACCATTTATTCCCTCAGACACAGGGGACTTAACTAATAGTGTTGGATTTATTACTTCTAGTGCTTTAAGTGGTTATGCAACTGAAGGTTATGTCACTAATTCTTTAGTTGGTTATGCAACTGAAGGTTATGTTAATAATGCTATCTCTGGATTCTCCACATTCTCTGGAGATTATAATGATTTAACAAATACACCGTTTATTCCCTCTGATACAGGTGATTTAACTAATAGTGTTGGATTTATTACTTCTGGTGCTTTAAGTGGTTATGCAACTGAAGGTTATGTTACTAATTCTTTAGTTGGATTTATTACTTCTGGTGCTTTAAGTGGTTATGCAACTGAAGGTTATGTTACTAATGCTATCTCTGGACTATCCACATTCTCTGGAGATTATAATGATCTAATTAATAAACCATTTATTCCTTCTGATACTGGAGATCTTACTAATAGTGTTGGATTTATTACTTCTGGTGCTTTAAGTGGTTATGCAACTGAAGGTTATGTCACTAATTCTTTAGTTGGATTTATTACTTCAGGTGCATCTGGTTCTAATTTAACTGGTATTGTGACTTATATCACTGCTGGTTCTGGAATTTCCATTGACCAATCGACAGGTAATGTAACAATCACTGCTACTGGTGGAGGAGGTGGAGGAGGAATTGCTCTCACTGATTTATCAGTAACTATATCTTCTCCTGGTATTTCCACACTTACGTATAATAATACAAGTGGTGTATTTAATTATACTCCACCAGATCTAACTGGTTATGCAACTACTGAATCTTTAGTAGGATTTATAACTTCTGGTGCTTTAAGTGGTTATGCTACTGAAGGATATGTTACTAATTCTTTAGTTGGATATGCAACTACTGAATCTTTAGTAGGATTTATAACTTCTGGTGATTCTGGTTCAAACTTAACTGGTATTGTTACTTATATTGAAGCAGGATCTGGAATTCTTGTAGACCAAAATACTGGAAAGGTTACAATCACTGCTCTCGGTGGAGGTGGTGGAAATTCTGTAGGATTAACAATAAAAGATGAAAGTGTAACTGTAGGTACTGCAGGGAGTGTATTCTCTCTCAATTTTGTTGGAAATAACATAACCGCAACTGCATCTGGAACCGCATCGACTATTACGGTTGTACCTCAAACTTACGTTGAAACTTCAGGTATTGCTACTTATTCTGATTTTAGTGGAATAAGTACTTACTCATCAACTTCTGGTATTGCAACTTATTCCAATACTGCAGGAGTATCTACTTACTCATCAACTTCTGGTATTGCAACTTATTCCAATACTGCAGGAGTATCTACTTACTCATCAACTTCTGGTATTGCAACTTATTCCAATACTGCAGGAGTATCTACAATTTCTGGATATGCAACAACTTCGGGTATTGCAACAGTTGCACAGAATCTTACAGGATCTCCAAACATTACTGTTTCTTCAGTAAATTCTTCTGGAATCGTTACTGCATCTTCTTTCAGGGGTTCTGGTTCCAATTTAACTGGTATTGTAACCTTCATTACAGCAGGTTCTGGCATTTCAGTTAGTCAAAATACTGGTAATGTAACAATTACGGGAACTGGAATAACTTCTGGATCAAATAATTCATTTACTGGTATCACAACATTTAATGGAAATGTATTCACAACTGCAGGATTACAAGTTCAGCAAGTAGAAGAAACTTATAATTCTTACAGTACAACTATTGCTTCTGCTGCAGTAGTTGCTCTCGATTGTTCTACTGGAAATACTTTCTACATCACTTCAACAGTTAATGGTAATTGGACTGCAAATCTTACAAATCTAAATTTAAGTGCAAACTGTTTAACTAACGTTACTTTGATGATTACTCAAGGTGTAACTCCTTATGTTCCAACTGCACTCCAAATTGGTGGTTCAGCACAAACAATCAACTGGCAGGGTGGTTCAGTTCCAACAGGAAATGCATCTAAAAAAGACGCAATTGCATTTACTATTTTCTATACAGGAAGTGTATATAATGTCTTTGGTCAGTTAGTCACCTTCGGATAATCCTATGTTTGGTTTAGCATCTCAAAGTTTTCGTTCTGGAATGAGACCCCTTGTTATTACATCTGCTTCTCAATTACCTAACCTTGAAGTTTGGTATGATGCATCTCAGTCTTTAGCATCAACTTTTAACTCTGGCATAATTGCATCTGGAACTGAAGTATCATCTTGGCATAATGCTGGAGGTTTAGGTTCACACGATTGGAACTCAACTGGAGGTAGAAGACCAGAATGGTTCAATAATATACAGAATGGTTATGGTGTAGTTCGTTTTAACAATACTGGTGCAACTCCAACAGGAGAAGATGCTGATAATAACGAAATACTTTCAATTAACCCTATTGCATATTTGCAAAGTTTGTCTGCAACTACATTGGTTTTGGTTTATAGAAGTCTAAGCACTGCTGCTGGTAGAAGAATTATTACAACAACGAATACTTCTGGTTTCCAGTTTGGACAAAATGGAACTCAGTATGTTGGTGGACATTCAGGTGCTACATTTACTATAGATTCTCAAACTGTTGATACTAATTTTCATCATATAACTTTTGTATTTGATGGTAGTCAAACTGGCAATGCAAATAGATTTAAAGCACGTTTAGATGGTATTGATGTTGCACTAACATTCACTGGCACTGTTAATGCTGCAACTAGTGCTTCGGCATCTACATTTTATGGTGGATGCGATATTGATGGAAGCACTGGATTTTTTATTGGTGACATTGCCGAATGTTTGATTTGGACAAGAGCTTTGAATACATCAGAAGTTTTATCCATAGAACAATACATAACAAATAAGTGGGCAATATAATTTAATTGCCATTGGGTTATCTGAGCAATTGGACCTCTTGACAGAGACTGGACCCAGTGCTACTATAAATAGGTAAGCAAATGTTTCGAATTCCTCACAATTTGAAACATTTTTTAACACCCGTTAACCGAGACCTATGGGTGTATAAATTACGTCTCTCATGTCTCTATCTGAGGGTGATAGAGAAATAAGTAACTCCACCATTTCCCTGATGGACTACTTAACTTTCTTAAAACAATGACTGCTACAATTTCACGTCAACAATCACAATCGAATATTTGGCAACAATTCTGCAATTGGGTTACATCAACCGATAACCGTCTTTATGTCGGTTGGTTTGGAGTTCTCATGATTCCTTGCCTGCTTGCTGCAACCACTTGCTTCATCATCGCATTCATCGGTGCTCCCCCAGTGGACATTGATGGAATCCGTGAACCCGTTGCTGGTTCACTCATGTACGGAAACAACATCATTTCAGGTGCTGTAATTCCATCTTCCAACGCAATTGGACTGCACTTTTACCCCATCTGGGAAGCTGCTTCCCTAGATGAGTGGCTTTACAACGGTGGTCCTTTCCAACTCGTTGTCTTCCACTTCCTCATCGGTATCTATGCTTACATGGGTCGTGAATGGGAACTTTCTTACCGTCTAGGTATGCGTCCTTGGATCTGTGTTGCTTACTCTGCACCTGTTGCTGCTGCTTCTGCAGTGTTCCTGGTCTATCCTTTCGGTCAAGGTTCTTTCTCTGATGCGATGCCTCTGGGTATCTCTGGTACTTTCAACTACATGCTTGTGTTCCAAGCAGAGCACAACATCCTGATGCACCCCTTCCACATGCTTGGAGTTGCTGGTGTCTTCGGTGGTTCTCTGTTCAGTGCTATGCACGGTTCTCTGGTTACTTCCTCACTGGTTCGTGAAACCACTGAGAACGAGTCACAGAACTATGGTTACAAGTTTGGTCAAGAAGAAGAGACTTATAACATCGTTGCTGCTCATGGTTACTTTGGTCGTCTTATCTTCCAATATGCTTCGTTCAACAACTCTCGTTCACTTCACTTCTTCCTCGCCAGCTGGCCTGTGGTCGGCATCTGGTTTACCGCTCTGGGTGTAAGCACTATGGCTTTCAATTTGAATGGCTTTAATTTCAATCAGTCAATCGTTGATAGTCAAGGTAAAGTGATTAACACTTGGGCTGATGTCCTCAACCGTGCTGGACTTGGAATGGAAGTGATTTCCTAAATGTAGTCACCCTGGAATAGGAATATTCCTTGACGAAACTGGGTTAAACGGGGAAACTCTCAAGTAGACAATCCCGTACCAATCCGAAGAGGGTTTAAGTTCTTCGGCAGGTCTAACGACTAGGTAGTGAGTCCCAACAATAATCTACCCACGAATGCCCAGCATCCAGAACGGATGAAGAGATAGTCTGGACTCTATGGCGACATAGAGAAGTAAAGGATAAAGAGCCTTTACGATAACAACAACGGCATGAAAGGAATGCCCACAACTTCCCACTTGACCTTGCTGCTTCTTCATCTATTGAAGTCGCACTCAAAGCACCTTCAATTGGTTGATATAAAAACCAAATAGTGGTATAATTAAGAGACCTGCAAAGGTCTCTTTTTTTATAAATAGTAATGAGTTTGGTATAGAGGTTATTGTAAATGGGAAGAGGAACAAGTAAAAAATGTATGGATGCTCTTTCTAAATTGAATGAAGAAAGAACTCAAAAACTTATAGAAAATTTTCCGCCAGAAAAAATAATATCTCTTTATCAAGAAGGTAAAACTATGAAAGAGATTAAAAATATTCTTGGATGTGGGTTAGTGTGGATAAGAAAATGTCTAACTGAAAATAATATAAAACTTCGTATTCGTAATGACTATGGGAACCCAGCACAAGCACCAGATTTTGCCGAAAGAGTTCTAAGTAAAAGAAGAAGTTATATTGGTGAAAATAATCCAAATTATGGAAAGTCTTGCTCTCAGAAAGCAATAGAAGCAACTAAAAAGGCAAATATTGGAAAACCAAGTTCTAGAAAGGGAAAACCTTTTCCACAATCAGTTGGATGGATTTGTAAAGAACCAGAAAGACCAGATAAACTTTATTTTATAAAACTCCATAATGGTAAGTATAAAGTTGGTAGGTCTTATAAAGGTTGGTTGTATCGCAAAAAAGAAACGGCAGAACTTATTGGAGAATGGTCTGGAAAATCCATAGACATATGGAACTTAGAAAAGAAAGTTTTAAAAGAGTTTTCTCAATATAAAGCACCATTAACTGAAATGAGTATGGGTCGTGGAATGACTGAACATTTTATAGATACTTTACCAGTTCAAGAAGTAATTTCATTTATAGAAAATGTCTCATAATAATCAGCATCATCCTATGGAACCCTGGATTATCTGGGCAGGTGTAGGTATGATGGGTTTCACTATTCTTATATTCCTTTTCTTCACTCTTGGAGTCATCTATTGGGGTTGACTTCTTTGTTAAGGAATGTTAAGATAAATATGAGAAATAACAAAGGAGGCTATGACTTCTTCTACTCTTTCACCGCCCATTTCACAGAGAGGTTGGTTCGATGTCCTTGATGACTGGCTTAAACAAAACCTCTTAGATTCCGTGAGGACTTCTGTATGACCTTTTTGGGATTGTATCTAATCTTTATTGGTGTGAATGGATTGTTTAGAGATTTACAGAGATACAGAGAACAAACTGATAATAGGTAAAAATATAAAAGACACTTTCTAAACTGGAACAAGGGCACTTCGCAGGTGCCCTTTTTGGTGGTATAATACTCTCATAAGCAACCAAACCGATGACTAACTCAATCATTCCCAAAATCGCATACATTCCTCTGGAATACCATATGTCTGTTGAAGATTTCTTGGAAGTTTGGAAGGATATGGAAATGGAAGAGGAACCCACACAAGAAGATTATGATACTGCTGTTCTTGATAGGGCACGATCGTATTTTTATGATATGAGAGGATTATTTGAAAAGTACATTCGTTTGGAGGATGCCTGATGACTGACCTTTCTCCCAAAGCACAAGCAATCATAGATGCTGCTGATGAAGTATTTTCTCACGGAGGAAGAATTCGTGATGGATTTGCCTCTGCCCTTCGTGTTCTTGCTGATAATGTTGCCCCCGACGATTATAGGTGTTTTTATGGGGACAAAGAATACGACGCAGGAATGGAAGGTCGTAATGACGAAATTCGTGAGGCAATTTTGAGTATTGCTACTGAACTGGAGGCACTCTAATGATTTTAGATGAAGAAATCCTCAAACTTGTAAAAGAACACTTTGAAGAAGATTGGGATGAGAATGATGGTTGGGAGTATTCTGGAAACTTTGATGCCTTTGTGAAGTTTGCCCGAGCACTTTACGAAGAAGGTTATAGTGACGGATATGATGTTGGTGAAGATATTGGATACGATAGAGGAACTCTTGATGGTGAATAAAGAATGACTTACGAAGTTCAAACTTGGGATGACGCAGATAAAACTGTGTATTATGAAACCGTAAAGGATGCTATTGATTATGAGAGTGCTCGTGATATAATTGTAGAGAAGTATCCAAACCGTAAAGTA